>ERZ1673962.1-NODE-1-length-260724-cov-5.417867_pt1 | contig 260724 bp, 254 predicted proteins | sample MGYA00580188_ERZ1673962 | MGnify/ENA primary metagenome ERZ1673962 (study PRJEB41334, sample SAMN05608104) | rock metagenome | biome: terrestrial subsurface; feature: shale formation; material: shale | place: USA: Pennsylvania ...
GGCTGAGATTGCGCCAAGCTTCGGACAACAGACCGATCTCAAGCCCCCAATCAGACGGGATACGCATATCCGGCAAAATAGACGTGCGCATGGCAAATTCGCCCGCCAGTGGGTAGCGGAAATCGGCGAGGAAATCGAGATACTCGCGGGGGCCGAGCACCTTGGCCAAAGCATGGATCATCGGCGTGACCAAAAGGCGAGTGACGCGACCATTGAGTTTGCCGTCGGCAACACGCGGGTAGAAACCCTTGGACATTTGATAGGGGAAGGTCGGATTGACCACCGGATAGACCAGCCGCGCCAACATTTCTGCCGTATAGGTCACAACATCGCAATCATGTACCGCGATCACGGCACTGTCGGCGCGCGCGATGGTGTAGCCAAGGCAAAACCACACATTGCGCCCTTTGCCAGGTTCGGACGGGGAGAGATCAAGCGCCTGAAGCCGCGCATCGACGGCAGACAAACGCGGGCCATCATTCCAAAGCACCACATGATCGGCTTTGAGTTTGGCAAAGAACTGGCGGGCGTAGCGGTATTGCTCTTCGGTGGCACGATCCAGCCCGATCACGATGCGGTGGATGAAATCGACCTTGTTGAGTTCGTCGATGATGTTGGGAAGCGCGTCGCCTTCGAGTTCAGAAAACAGGGACGGTAGGATGAGGGTGATCTTGCGTGAGGTGGCAAACGCATTGAGTTCGCGGTTGAGGTCTTCTGCGGTGTTCAGCCGGAGATTGTGAAGCGTTGCGACACGCCCGCCCTGATGAAAATCAGCCATCTGTCATCCTCTCTCTGTGTAGAGCTGTGCGATGCGATCCAGCACCGCAGTGTTCCAGCCTTTTGGACCCGGTCCTACCGTCCGTGTAATCCGACCCGTGGCCTCGCCCTCAAGCGCTGGTAGACCCGGCCCGTGTGAATTCATCACGACAACGCCGTGATCCGCGGCACGGATCATTTCAACGTCATTGGGCGCATCCCCCAGCGCCATGGTGACGGGTTTCGGATCAAACCGTGCCACAATCTCGGCCATGCGGTCGGCTTTGATCGCCCCCATTGAGAGGGTAAGATACCGCCCACCTTGCCGGGCAAAGATGCCGTTTTGCGCCAGATTTGTCTCGAATATGGCGCGCTGCTCCGGCGTTCCCCGCCAGAGCCCCGGTTCAGAAAACTGTCGTCGCGCGGCGGATTTGGCCTGATCCAAAGACAGGCCCGTCTGCTGTGCAAGTTCGTGTATTGTCCAGTCGGAAAAGCCCGTGAAACACCGACGCAAATCGGGGTCGAGATCGGAAAGTGCCGCGCAAATCGCACTATGTGCGCTTCGATCCGCTGTCGCGTCACCGCCCGGTTCCAACACGCCCGCGCCGTTTTCGACAATGGCTGGCGCGTCTTCGAACCCCAGATTAGAACGCAAGTCAGCTATTTCAGCGGCGGTTTTGGAACTGGCCAAAACAAGCGGAATCCCCAGAGCGCGCATCTGATCCAAGGCAGGACGGGCCAGATCCCATGAATAGCTCTCATGATCCAGCAAAGTGCCATCAAGATCGGAAAACACGATCAGACGCGGGGCAATCTTTGGGTCTTTCAACATACGTCCATCATGGCACCCAGCCCGCAGAAGGGGAACAGAAGCCCCGCTACAATATCCAAATTGGCGATCCCGCGCCTAAGATTTGGGCAATACTTCTGCGCCGCTTGACCCTCCCCGCCATTGGGCTAGGGTGCGGCCAAGCAAAACGGAGAGAGACCATGGTTCAAAGACTTCATCTTGTGTTCGGCGGCGAGCTTGTCGATCCGTCAAAAACGGTCTTCCGCAATGTCGATGATATTCACATCGTCGGAATTTTTCCAAATTACGAAACCGCGCATAACGCCTGGAAATCCGAAGCGCAGCGCACCGTAGACAACGCGCATATGCGGTATTTCATTGCCCATCTACATCGTCTGCGTGACGAAGACGTCGTGGCTTCGGCCACGGAAGAACTCGGAGAGTGAGGTTCAGGCCGCATGGCCAAAGCCCTTTCCTTTCTCCTTTACAGGACCCTGATGGGGCGATCCGAACGCCGGATCACCGAACGTTTGTCGCGACTTCAAGCAACAGATGTTCTGTCAGAAACTGATTTTAATCAAAGACTTGCACACAATCTACCGCCGCGCGCCAAGGGGGAACTGGTTTGGTTCCATGCCGGCACCCAAGCGGCTCTGCGTCCGGCCATGGAACTCTATGCCCGCCTGGCCGAAGACCGCCCGGACACCGCCAGCTTGATCACTTTGGGAGCTGACGTGATGCCACCGACCGGACCGCTCCCAGACGGATGTACGATCACCGCGACGCCCGAAGAAGGCGCAGGCATCATTCGCCGCTTCATGGCCCATTGGGACCCGGATTGTTTGATTTGGATCGGGGGCAAGTTCAGGCCCGCTTTGATCCAAGCGGCACAAGAAAGAGGCGTCGAGTGCCTGTCCATCGACGCCGTCAAAAGCACACCCACTCTAGAAATTCCCCAACACGTCCCCGGTTTACGCGGGGCTGTGCTGTCCTGTTTTGACCATGTCATCACGGCCAACGCTGCGGCCACGCTTGCTTGGCGACGAGCCGGGGTTGACCCCGATCAAATCGAAGCGCTGGGTCTGCTTGAAGAAGGCGGAATTGCACCCTCTTATGATGAGGCCGAATTGACCCGGCGTGTGGCCGAAATCGGCACCCGCTCTGTGTGGTTTGCCGCACATGTAGACGCCGCAGAAATGGGCGAAGTGATCCGGGCACACAAGCGGGCGTTGCGACGCGCGCACAGACTTTTACTCATCCTGTCTTTGTCCGATTCCGCCAGCGAAACACAGGTCATTGCGCAGTTGGAAAAGGCCGGCCTCACCGTATGTCTCCTCACCCCAGAGAAAGCGATCTCCGAAATCGCGCAAGTCATCATCGTGCCCCACTCCAGTGGCGGAATTTGGTATCGCACCGCCCCGGTCAGTTTTCTTGGACAGTCTCTCACACAACGGGGCGGGATTGACCCCTATGGCGCGGCCGCTATGGGATCTGCCATTCTCCATGGACCCTATGTAAGTCACTTCAAAGCTGCCTATGACACCCTATCTACCGGCAAAGCCGCCCGTAAAGTTCGCGACGGCTACGCTTTGGGCGAAGAGGTCGAGCGGCTTTTGTCGCCTGATCAGGCCGCGTTAATGGCGCAAGCGGCATGGGATGTGGCGTCCTCTGGCGCCGAAGTTACGGATCGCGTGGCGGATTTGGTTCAGGATTTTCTCGATCTGCGCGAAAGGATCAGCGCATGAAACCGCCATTGTTTTGGTCCAACCCGCAAAATGCACCCGGATGGCAAGCGCTGCTTTTGGCCCCCCTTTCCGCGCTTTACGCCCGTGCGACGGCGCGGCGGGTGGCACAATCCGGCTATCGTGCGCGCATTCCTGTGATCTGCGTTGGCAATATCAACGCAGGCGGCACGGGCAAAACCCCAACCACCATCGCCCTCGTGCAACGGCTGATCGCGCGCGGGTATGCACCTCATGTGGTGTCACGTGGATATGGTGGCAAACTGGAGGGGCCGGTGCGCGTGGACGAACGTAAACACCGTGCCGATGATGTAGGTGACGAGCCGCTTTTGAGTGCCGCTTTCACCTCAACTTGGGTTGCGAAAGATCGCGCCGCAGGCGTCCAAGCCGCTGAGGCTGCGGGGGCGGATGTGGTAATTTTGGACGACGGGATGCAAAACCCGTCGGTGAAAAAAGACATGACCCTGATCGTGGTCGATGCCTGGCGTGGATTTGGCAATGGTCGCGTGATGCCAGGTGGTCCGTTGCGAGAACCCGTTGCTGCCGGGATGGCGCGAGGGGATGTTTTGATTTCCATCGGCGACACCCGCGCACAGGACCGGTTTTCAAGCGATTGGGCTGGATCAGTGTCGATTCCACGCGCTTTGGCGCAACTTGTCCCCCTGCCGACCGGCATGGACTGGCAGGGCCTTCGCGCCTTGGCCTTTGCGGGCATTGGCCATCCCGAAAAGTTCTTTCAAACCCTGCGGGAGTTGGGCGTGGATCTATTGCGCGCTGAGGCGCTGAAAGACCATCAACCGCTGTCACTGGCACTGATGAAACGGCTTGAGGTTGAGGCGCTGGCCTTGAATGCGCAACTTGTGACCACAGAAAAAGACGCGGTGCGTTTGCCCCGCGCCTTTCGGTTGAAAGTGGTCACTTTGCCTGTCCGATTGGAGCTTGCGGACTGGACAGAAATTGACGGGCATTTGACCCGTCTTGGGCTGGATTAGACGATTATTCGGCCAGCTTTGCGTCCAGAATCTCCTTGAGATCGGCATAGCTCATGTTGCTGTGCTTCACCCCATCAATCACCAAGCTCGGCGTCGCGTCGATATCGTATTCGGCCATTTCTTTGGTGAATTTGGCAAAAAGCTTTTCGGCCATTTCGCCGTCATTGAGACAGGCATCAAGGTCCTCGTCGGTTAGCCCCGCGCGCTTGCCGATTTTGCGCAGGTTCTCAACGATTTCCATCGTGTCTTTGCCGCCCGCAATCCAATCCTTTTGCTCATCGTAGAGGATTTTCTGAACGCCAAAATATCGCATTTCCCCGCCACACCGCGCCACCATGGACGCCCACAGGCCGAATTTGTCGAAATAGACTTCGCGGTAGGTGAAACGCACCTTGCCGGTGTCGATGTAGTCTTTTTTCAAAGGCTCAAACACAGCCTTATGAAAATTGGCGCAATGCGGGCAAGTGTAGGACGCGTATTCGATCATCTCAATCGGCGCATCGGCACTGCCAATCACCAGGTCAAGGATGGCCGACGTATCAACCTCTGCCGCATCTTGGGCGTTGGCCGGTGTCACAACGAAATTCGTCACCGAAGAGGAAGGTTTCAACAAGAAAGCCCCTCCAACACCGAGGGCCGCCATGGCGGTCGTGATCATAAAAATGCGTCGGTTCATTTGTCTTCCTTCGTTTGGCTGCTTTGGCGGCTCAAGAATGTGCCCGCGAATTTCTCCAAGGCGCGGCGCAGACCTTCGTCTTGCGCGCCCTCTGACATGGATTTGGCCTCTTCAGCCGCATCCTCTGTGATCACCAGTCGATGATCCTGTTTCGGCATCGAAAAGGCCACACGCCCTTCCGAAAATCCCGTAGGCGCGGTTTGCGTCACATGAATGCGGCTGATCGCGTTGTAGCCATAGACCGCATTCACCCGTTCGCGAATTTTCGGCACTTCGGACTGAACCATCGGCGCAAAGGCCCCTGTGGTCAAAAGCGTAAGCGTCGCGCCAAATCCGCCTTTGGCGTAAGACACTTTGATCGGGCGAGACATACCGGCGGTTTGTGCCCCCACGATGTCTTCCCAATGGGTCAAAAGCCGGGTCTCAGAAAACCCACGCGCTTCCGTTGCCTCGCGAATCTTCGATTGCAACAGACCAGAGGTTCTCTCGAACCCCCGTTTGCGTCGTTTTGCGCGTGTCTGAACGTCTGCCATGGTTTCCCGACTGGTCTATCTGATTGTCTGCCCTATTGTAGAGCCACAGGCGAAACGCGCCACAACAAACCCGATGACACGAGCTAAAGATTGCGTGACGGAATGAAACAACTGGAAATGGCCGACACGCTTTTGGATTGGTATGATCGCCATGCACGCGACTTGCCGTGGCGCGTCTCCCCGCAGGATCGTAAAGCTGGCATCAGCCCCGATCCGTACCGGATCTGGATGTCTGAAATCATGTTGCAACAAACGACGGTTGCGGCGGTGAAATCCTATTTTGAACGGTTTACTGCGCTTTGGCCGACGGTCACAGCGCTTGCCAATGCCGAAGATGAACGGGTCTTGGGCGAATGGGCCGGGCTTGGATATTATGCCCGTGCGCGCAACCTTTTGAAATGTGCGCGGGTCATTCGCGATGAGCATGGCGGGGTGTTTCCCAAAACCCGAGAGGGCCTTTTATCTCTGCCGGGCGTTGGACCCTACACGGCGGCTGCGATTGCGTCGATCGCTTTTGACCTGCCGGAAACAGTGGTGGACGGCAATGTGGAGCGGGTCACATCGCGGCTGTTTCGCCTCGAAACACCCCTGCCCGCCGCGAAACCGGAACTGACCGCTTTGGCACAAACGCTGACCCCAAATGAGCGTCCGGGCGACTATGCGCAAGCGATCATGGACCTTGGCGCGACGATCTGTTCACCGAAATCTCCAGCCTGTGGGATTTGCCCTTGGATGGCGTTTTGTGCGGCGTGCAAAGTCGGAGATCAGGCTCGATTCCCTCTGAAAACTCCGAAAAAGCCCAAACCCACGCGCCATGGACATGCCTATGTCGCGCGCACGACGCGTGGCGAATGGGTGTTGGAAACACGGCCTGAAAAGGGGCTGTTGGGCGGCATGTTGGGCTGGCCGGGCACTGATTGGCGCGAGGCGCATCCAAAGGCCGCGCCGTTTGAGGGCGCTTGGATAGAGGTGGGTGAGGTGCGTCACACCTTTACCCATTTCCACCTGATTCTCACCGTTCATCGCGCGGATCAGGTCGAGGGCGCGCTGGAGGCCTATGCGCTCAGAGGCCAAAACGCCTTTCGCGCCTCGGATTTACCGACCGTGATGCGAAAGGCATTTGACCTCGCTCATTCTACATTTACCACTGACCCTGTAGCGTCTGATGCAAATCAGGAAGCCTAAAAGATGAATTTAAGTGAAATCAGCACCCGCAACGCCCTGCCCTTTTGGCTTTCACTTGGGGTTGTGCCCCTGCTTTGGCTGAGCGCTTTTGTCGGTGGCTGGACCTTGGTTCTGGTGCCGCTTTGCGCATGGTATCTGATCGGCGCATTGGATGCGGTTCTGGGGCTCAACACCGCCAATCCAGACCCGAACACAGCCGAAAGTGAACTGTTTTGGTATCGGTTGATCACGATGATCTGGTTTCCGATTCAGTTCGCGAACATCTTTGGGCTGATCTGGTTTGTCACCCACACTGCTCATCTTTCAACCTTTGAAACCATCGTGTTGTTCTTTGGCCTTGGCGTCTCTTCTGGCTCCATCGGCATTGTCTATGCGCATGAGTTGTTTCACCAAAGGAACACGCTGGAGCGCTGGCTGGGGGATTTGCTGCTGTCGAGTGTGCTCTATTCGCATTTCCGCACCGAGCATCTTTTGGTGCATCACAAACATGTCGGCACTCGCCGCGATGCGGTCACGGCGCTGTATAATGAAGGGTTCCATCACTATTTCGCACGGGTGATTCATGAATGCCCACGGTCGGCGTGGGCGGCGGAAAAGGCATTGTTGGCGCGCAAGGGACTGTCACCATGGCATCCGCGCAACCCGCATTTCCGCTATTGGACGCTTCAGATCATCATGCTGATCCTCGCGGTTTTAATTGGCGGCGTGCCGGGGCTTTTCCTGTTCATGTGGCAAGCGCTTGTGGCGATTTGGCAGTTGGAATTGACCAATTATGTCGAACATTACGGGCTGACCCGTCGACATCTTGGGGATGGCAAATACGAACATGTCATGCCTCACCACAGTTGGAACGCCGCGCATATGGCGACGAATTGGCTGCTGATCAATCTGCAACGCCATTCGGATCACCATTACAAACCGGATCGCCGATTTCCGCTTTTGCAAAACTACGACGAAAATGAAGCGCCGCAATTGCCCTATGGCTACACGCTGATGGGGGTTGCGGCCGTGATCCCGCCCGTGTGGCGACGCATGATGAATCCAAAGGTCAAAGCCTGGCGCAAACGTTATTATCCCGACCTTACGACCTTTGAGGATTGGGAACCTTATAAAGACGGCACCAATCCGCTTCCGCGTCTCTAAAACATAAAAAGGGCCCCGTCACGCAGACGGGGCCAAGGAGGTGCCGCGATGTCAGGCCGCAGGCACCAGGCGGTAACTTTTGAATTTTGGGATGAGAGGCTTACTGCATCTCCGCGCGGATTTGTTGGCGCAACACGTCGATCGGGACGTTTTTGCCATCGCGCTTAAAGGTCCAGTAGGTCCAACCATTGCAGCTTGGCGCGCCTTCAAGATGCGCCCCCACTTGGTGGATCGAGCCTTTGACATCATTGGACACCAAGGTGCCATCGGCGCGCACTTTCGCCTTTTTGCGCCCGTTCATGGAGTACAATTCCTCTCCCGGACGCAACATGCCACGTTCGACCAACTGGCCAAACGGCACGCGCGGCTCGGCACGTTTTGAGGTGGAGACATGCAGCGCGTCTTTGTCAAATTTGCGCACGGCAGCGATGCGTTTTTCGGCAACAACTCGGTATTTCTCTTCGCGCTCAATGCCGATGAATTCCCGGCCCAGCATTTTGGCCACGGCCCCGGTCGTGCCGGTGCCAAAGAACGGATCAAGCACCACATCGCCTGGATTGGTCGTGCCGACCAAAATGCGATGCAACAGGCTTTCGGGTTTTTGCGTCGGATGGGCTTTGTCGCCATCCTCGTTTTTCAAGCGCTCGCCGCCGTTGCAAATCGGCAGCACCCAATCGGAGCGCATTTGAATCCCCTCATTCAGGGATTTCAGCGCCTCGTAATTGAACGTGTATTTGGCGGCCTCATTTTTCGACGCCCAGATCAGCGTCTCATGGGCGTTGGTAAAGCGTTTGCCCCGGAAATTCGGCATCGGGTTCGACTTGCGCCACACCACATCGTTGAGAATCCAAAACCCAAGGTTCTGCAACTCAGCGCCCATACGGTACACATTGTGATACGAGCCAATCGCCCAGATCGCACCGTTCGGTTTCAACAACCGACGCGCGGCTTTGAGCCATTCGCGGGTAAAATCGTCATAGACTTTGAAACTGTCGAATTGATCCCAAGCATCATCCACCGCATCCACTTTGGAATTGTCCGGACGGTGAAGGTCGCCGCGAAGCTGTAGATTGTACGGCGGATCGGCAAAAATAAGATCGACGGAGCCTTCGGGAAGACTGTTCATGACATCAATACTGTCGCCAGCCAAAATTTGGTTAAGCGGGAGCGATGCCGCACTCGAGCGGGTTTTGGTTTTCATTTTCTGCCTCATATGCGCCCCTGAGGGACGTCAATTACGCACCATTTTTGGCGTCGTTTTATGAGGACAAAGATGAGTCATTGCTGATTCGCAGTCAATTTCTTTTTCGAATCAGATACTTAGGTTTTTCCTTGATACAAGATGTTGTGTATAGGTTTGAACGAACGTCTATGGTGAGGGGTCACACCAAGATTTTGGAGTCCCTCCAAATGCGCTTTGGTGCCATATCCGGCGTTTTTCTCCCATGCATAACCGGGATGCTGTTGCGCTAAATCCACCATCAATTTGTCGCGCCAGGTTTTCGCCACAATTGAAGCCGCAGAAATCGACACCGAACGCGCATCGCCTTTGATGATCGCCTCAGCATCAAGACCGAAAGCCGCGGGAATTTTATTTCCATCGACCAGCACATAATCAGCGCGGATTTTAAGGCCAGCCACAGCGCGTTCCATCGCCCGCAAAGAGGCTTGGAGAATATTGATCTCGTCGATCTCCTCCACCGAACAGGAGGCAATGGACACATCGGCCACAGCGAGAATTTCGTCATAAAGCGCCTCGCGGCGTTTGGCGCTTAGGACTTTGGAATCATTGAGACCCGTGGGAATGCACGCGGGATCAAGCCAGACCGCAGCGGCCACAACAGGCCCGGCCAAAGGGCCACGCCCCACCTCATCCACACCGACAATGCGCGTATACCCACGCAAGCCGGCGGCCTCTTCAAACGTGTAATCAGGAACAGTTTTTGTCATACTCTTGTGAAGCCGATGCCCGCCCGGCACGCAAGGTAAAAAGACGGGTGGAACGCATGAACCACCCGCCAAGTGACGCGGCCCATCGGGACGAAAAACCGCGTATTCTGATTGGATCGACTTACCAGTGGTCGTTGCCTTTGCCATGGCCGTGGTCCCCGCGAGAACCCGCCACCCGGAACCCGAAGTTGCTCAGACACCCGACATCATAGGCATCAACCCGGCCGCGTTTGGTCGAAACCCGCGTTTCACAGGCACGCGGCAGCGGCGCTCGGGCCTTGCGGTTTTGATCCACACAGCGCTCAAGGGCGACAAGACGTGTCCGATTTTCGCGACCATATTTGTACTGGTGACCATCACGCGAGGAGGCAACGCTGAGAACACACTTGTTTGGAATGAGGAAAGCATCGCCCCGATTTCCATCACGCCAGATGTCCGGATTACCGCGCGAGGTTTCGATGGCCACTTTGTTGTCACCTTTGTTGTCGATGGCTTTGCCGATCACAAACAACGTCAAAAGCCCCCCCAGAGCCATGGCAACATCTTGATCAGAGGCCCGTGCGGGAACGGCGGCGATTCCGGCAGTGCCGATTGAGAGTGCCAACAGCCCGGCGGTGAATTTCGTGAGTTTCATCGGTCGTCCTTTCAAATCCTGTTGCCCGTTCATGGCCAATGTGGCCGGGGCGGGAGAGGTGATGGGACAGAGATGCCGGGAATGGCGAACATCGCTCAATATCAGTCAAATGTCATTGGATAGCGCAGGCGTCTTCGGGCTTTGATATTGAATAACACCGCCCTTTCACCCAAGGTCACAGGCATGAAAGTGAGAGCCATGAAACCACATCTCCTCCCAGCCCTTGCCCTCGTGCTTACCCTCCTGCCGGGGCTGGCACAGGCCGCCTGTTACGCCAGCTATAAAGCCAAACAGGACAATCCGCTTAAGCTGCATTTCGGCGTGGCCGAACTCAGCGATGCGCAATGTTCCAAAGACGCCGCCGCCAAGGCGCTCCAACCCCGTTTGGCAAAAGACGGCTGGATTCTTCTGACGATCGTCGCGATGATCCCAGCGGATAAACTTGGCGAGGTGAAAGACAGTGCTGGCAACTATTTCCTCCGATACTGACAGTCGCAAGGTCTCGCGCGTTGTCATCTTTGGCATGGGGGCAATTGTCGCCATCCTGTTGATTGCCGCTGTGTTTTTGTTCCTGAACCTGCCGGACGCCAATGCGTTCAATGCGCGGGTCGAACAGATTTTCGTTGAAAACGACCTGACCTCAGTGGCCGAGATCAAACTGTTGGAAATCCTCGCCCAGTCGGGCACGTCCTTTTCCGACACGTTGACCTCCTACCGGATGGTGATCTTTGTGCTGTTGATCTTTGCCACCGCCTTGCTCATCGCGGCTTTGGTGTTTTTGGTCACGATCATCGCGCTGAACCGCCGCATGTCTGAGATTGAAAAACGCGGGATTGAAGTGTCGTCCCTGATGATTTCGCGAGCTGAGCACACGGTCTATCTTAACAATATGGAATTCAAATTGACGCCTGCGGCGATTGAGACCCTCTCGGTTTTGGCCGAAGCGCGCCTTGATGATGAGGTGATGTCGGGGGCGGAAATCGAAGGTGTGATCTCTGGCCGTCCCTCTGCCGATTGCGACGAGGCGGCGGGGGCAACGCGGATCAAACGGCTGCGAGACACGTTGGGCAACCAAATGGTCAGCGAACTTTTGGTCAAAAATATCGCGCGCAAAGGTTACATGCTGAGCTGTCCGCCCGATGTGATCAAGATGGTTTAGCGCGCGGCTTTGACCGGGGTGAAACAGGCCTCCAAACCCTCAAAACTGGCCTGAACGCCATTGGGTTCTGACTGCGCCAAAAAGTGATCCAAATGCGGCCAGGTCTCGATTGATTCATCAATCATCGGATCGGTGCCTGAGGTGTATAGCCCCGCCTGAATCATCATTTCAGATCGATCAAACACCCCCAAAAGACGCCGCGCCCGCGCAATCAACTCATTCTCCTTGTCTGAGGCGGCATGAGGCAGCGCGCGCGACACGGAGCGCAAAAGATCAATCGCCGGGAATCGCCCGCGTTCAGCAATTTGGCGATCCAGAACAATGTGACCATCCAAAACCCCACGCAAAATGTCGGCAATCGGTTCCTCCATATCGGATCCGGCCACAAGCACGGAAAACACCGCCGTAATATCGCCCGCGTCGCCGATCCCCGGCCCTGCGCGCTCACACAGCGAAGTAATCAGATGCGACGTGGAGGGGGGAAACCCCCTGAGCGAGCTGGATTCGCCCGTGGCCAGCGCCACTTCGCGATGCGATTCCGCAAATCGGGTGACAGAATCGGCCAGAAACAGAACCTGTTTGCCTTTGTCGCGAAAATGTTCCGCCACCGACATGGCGGTCCAGGCACACCGCCGCCGCACCATCGGCGATTGGTCCGACGTCGCGGCGACAATCACCGAGCGTTTCATCCCCGCAGGTCCGAGAACCCGGTCAATAAATTCGCGCACCTCGCGCCCGCGCTCGCCGACCATGGCGATGACGACCACATCGGCCTCAAGTCCGGTGGCAAGTTTAGCCAAAAGCGTGGATTTCCCCACACCCGAGCCGGCAAAAAGACCGATGCGTTGCCCGCGCACAATCGGCAAGAGCGTGTTGAACACGGCCAAACCCGTTTCCAAACGTTTGCCCAAGGCACGCCTTTCCGTTGGATTCATCGGTTTCCCACGCAGGGCGCGCGGTTTGTTGCCCTGTAAAATAGGTTTGCCATCAAGAGGTTGGCCAAAGGGATCTATCACCCGGCCAATCCACATATCATCCGGGGAAATATGGTTTTTACCGATATGGGCCACGGGATCACCAATCGACAAACCATCTGGTCCGCCATCCGGCAGGACCGTCACGCTCGTTTTGTCGAGCTGAAGGACTTCGCCGCGACGAATCTGTGTCCCGTGTCCAATCTCGACCAGATCGCCCAGCGCCGCAATGTCACTGAGGCCCGATACGGTCAAAACCCCGCGCGACACTTCGATAACCCTCCCAACGGAGTGAACCGGTTTCACCGATGCAATCTCCGAGAGAAGCATTTCAAACCCAATACTGTTCATGGCGCCCTCCGTGTTCTGAAACCCTTTCTAAAGGAATCAAGGTTAAGCCTTGGTTGAGATAACTCGGAGGAGAAGCCCCGATGTTCGAGAATTTGGATATTTTCAAGATGGCAAGCGGGTTGGCCCGTCACGCCGTCACACGTCAAGAAGCCGTCGCGAAAAACATCGCGAACGCCGATACCCCCGGGTATCGGGCCCAAGATGTTGCGTCTTTTGAAGAGGCCTATGAGGGCAACCAAGCCGGGACGGCCATGCGTACGACGCGTGAGGGCCATATGGTGTCTGCGTCTTCTCAGGAAACAAATGGGTTTCGGCTTTTTGATGCGCCCGGCCCAAGTTCGCCCAATGGCAACACCGTTTCGCTCGAAACCGAAATGATGAAGTCCTCTCAGGTGCGGCACGAACATGATCTGGCGCTCTCTGTCTACAAAACCTCAATGAACATTCTGCGCACCTCAATCGGGCGCAGGTAACGGAGGCCGAACATGTCAGATCTACAAAATATTCTTAATCTTTCCGCCTCCGGGATGAAGGCACAGGCCAATCGCCTCCGCCATGTGTCGGAGAACATCGCCAACGCGGACACCCCCGGATACCATAGAAAAACCGTTTCTTTCGAAGAAGTTGTCGAGCAAGGGGCTAAGACCGGCGCGGTGAACACCGGGGATGTTCAGCTTGATCAAACCGAGCTGACCCGCGTCTACGACCCCGGCCATCCGATGGCTGGTGAAGATGGATTTTATGACGGCTCCAATGTCGAGCTGATGATCGAAATTGCGGACGCCCGTGAGGCACAACGCAGCTATGAGGCGAACCTTAAGATGTTCGATCAGGCCCGACAAATGTCGTCGTCACTACTTGAACTGCTGCGCCGGTAGAACGCCGCGCACAACCTTAGGAGACCAGAATGGACATCCGCTCAGCATTTGCCGCCCAAGGCTACGCCTCGACACGCCCAGCCACCGCACCAAAACCGGGGGTCGAAGGGCAATCCACCCAAAACGCCTTTGGTCAGGCGGCCGCCAGTTTTGCCGACACCTTACGCCAAGGCGACGAGGTGGCTCAGGCGGCGATGTCTGGCAAAGCCGACAGTCAATCTTTGGTTCAGGCGCTGGCTCAGACAGAACTGGCGGTCGAGGCCGCCGTGACCGTGCGCGATAAGGTCGTTGAGGCCTATCAGGAAATCCTGCGGATGCCGGTGTAAGTCATGGATGAGATGGTCTTTTATGACACGCTGCGACAGGCGCTTTGGATTGCGGTGATCATTTCAACGCCAATTCTTGTCGTCGCCTTGGTGGCGGGTCTGGTCGTTGGTCTGTTTCAGGCCCTGACCAGCATTCAGGAAATGACCCTCACCTTTGTGCCAAAACTGGTCGCCATTCTCGTCGTCTTTTGGATGTCGATGGGCTTCATGACCGAAGCCCTCACCAGTTTTTTCCACGACCGCATCATCCCCTTGATCGGAGGCCTGTAATGGATAGCGCAGGATATACATCCCTCACTCGCATGGTTGGTTTGAACCGCGAAATGCAGGCGATTGCGAATAACATCGCCAACGTGTCCACCACCGGGTTTCGCAAAGAGGGGCTTATCTTTTCCGAATATATTTCCGATCTGGAACAGGGAGAAGACAGCCTGTCGATGGCAGAGGGCAATGTGCGTCTGACCAATGACAGTCAGGGGCCCTTGACCCCCACCGGCGGGGCCTATGATTTTGCCATCGAAGGTGATGGTTTTTTCATGATCGACACCCCCGATGGTCAGGCCCTCACGCGCGCTGGGGCGTTTACCACCAATGATCAGGGCGAATTGACCACCCATGATGGCTATCGCTTGCTCGACAATGGCGGCGCGGCAATTTTCATTCCGCCGGATGCCGGTACGGTTGCGGTGTCCTCGGACGGTACGCTCTCCGCTGATGGTCTGCCGCTGTCGCAAATCGGCCTCTACATGCCAGAAGACCCCAACACGCTGACGCGCACAAACGGCGTTCGGTTCATGACCACCGGCGCGATCATTCCGCAAGAAAATGCAGTCATTCTACAGGGTTACGTCGAAAACTCGAACGTCAATGCGATCACAGAGGTCGCCCGGATGATCGAGGTCCAACACGCCTACACCATGGGTCAAAAATTTATGGAGCAAGAGCATGAACGGATCCAATCCGTCATCTCGACGCTCGGTCGTTAAGGAAGGAGCCAGACATGCGTGCTCTCAAAATTGCAGCCACGGGGATGAGCGCCCAGCAGATGCGGGTGGAAACCATTTCGCAGAACCTCGCGAACATGAACACCACGGGTTACAACGCCCGGCGTGCCGAATTCGCCGATCTGCATTACCAACAAATGGCCCGCCCCGGCACAATCAACTCCGCCGATGGCACAATCCTGCCCACCGGGGTCCAACTTGGCCTTGGTGTGCGGCCTTCTTCGGTGACGGTGCAATTGGCCCAGGGGTCGTTGTCGCAGACCGGCGGTGATCTTGATCTAGCCATCGAAGGGCAAGGCTATATCGAAGTCACCCTGCCCTCTGGCCAATCCGCCTATACCCGTGACGGCGCGCTCAAACGCTCCGCCGACGGTTTGATCGTCAACTCAGACGGCTATGAGGTGGTGCCGGGCATCACCATCCCCGATGATGCGCGTTCCATTTCGATCAACGCCGAGGGTGAGGTTTATGCCTATTTCAACGACGTGATTGATCCGCAACTGCTGGGGCAATTCTCTCTTGCGGGCTTTACCAATGCCAAAGGGCTTGAGGCGATCGGCTCCAACCTCTTTCTCGAAACAACCGCATCGGGTCCGGCACTTGTTGCGTCGCCGGGCGTGAACGGGCTTGGCACTTTGCGCCAAGGTTATCTTGAGGACAGTTCCGTCGATGCCGTGCGCGAAGTCACCGAACTGATCGAAGCCCAGCGCGGCTATGAATTGAACGCCAAGGTCATCACCGCCGCCGACCAAATGCTCTCTGCGACGACGCAAATCCGATGATCAAACGCCTCCTCATAACCCTCATCTTGTCGATTTTGACAACGCCGGGTGTCGCCGACACTGTGGTCGCCGCACGCACCATCCGGGCACAAACTTTGCTTTTGCCCGACGATCTGACCGTGATCGAAGGTGATGTTCCGGGCACCATTACCGCCATCGAAGACGCCGTGGGTCTTGAAGCGCATGTGATGCTTTACACTGGGCGTCCGATTTCCGCCTCTGACATCGGCCCTGCGGCCATCATCGAACGCAATCAAGTTGTCTCGCTCGTCTATAGCCGTGGCGGTCTCTCTATCTATGCGGATGCGCGCGCCCTGGGCCGTGCTGGCCCCGGCGACATGCTCCGCGTCATGAACCTTTCCTCCAAAACCACCGTCTCAGGCGTCGTTGCGCCGGATGGCACCGTCCGCGTCGGCGGTTCCATCTCTCAATAGTCAGGATTTTCCCATGCGTATGTCCCTTATCCTTCCCGCGGTTTTGACTCTCACCGCCTGCACCAGCCTCGAAGAGGTCGGGCGTCTTCCCTCATTTTCCCCCGTTGAAACCTCCGACGAAACATCTGCGATGCTCAATCCGCCCCTGCCGGAAAAAATCGAAATCCGAAGCCCGTCGGATGCCGCATCGCTTTGGAATGCCTCCCGCGGCTCGCTTTTGGGGGATCGGCGCGCGATTGAACGCGGCGACATTATGACCGTGGTGGTCGAGATCGACGACAGTGCCGAAATGTCGAACACCAGCAATCGGGGTCGCTCCGGCTCTGAATCCATGGGGGTTCCTTCTCTTTTCGGCATTCCCGAACGCATCAATTCGCAATTGCCCGATGGCGCGACAATGGGCTCGGCTGTGTCAACAAATTCCACCTCCGCCTCTTCCGGCAATGGCAGCGTCAAGCGCAATGAGAAGCTCAAACTTCTTGTTGCAGCGACGATTGTCGATGTGTTGCCCAATGGCGTTTTACACATCAAAGGTTCGCAAGAAGTGCGTGTGAATTTTGAAATTCGCGAGCTTTTGGTCGAAGGCTATGTGCGTCCCGAAGACATCACGCGCCAAAACGAGATCACCTATGACAAAATCGCCTCTGCCCGCATTTCTTATGGCGGCCGGGGTCAAATCTCTCAGGTGCAACAGCCTCGCTACGGGCAACAAATCGCGGACATCGTTTTGCCGTTCTAAAGGAGAGTCCCGTGATCAAAAAACTACTCCCCATTCTCTTGGCGCTCGTCGGACTTGGCGCGGGTGTTGGCGGCGGGCTGATGCTACGCCCGGACCCGGAAATTGTTGCCATTGATCCTTGTGGCGACACTGAGGGCGCCACACTCCATGACGCAGAGCACGGTGGCGACGACGAGGTGCCCCCTGAAAACACTGCATTTGAGTATGTGAAACTGAACAACCAATTCGTGATCCCCGACCTCGACGGGGGGCGGGTGACTGCGATGGTTGTGCTCTCTCTGAGCCTTGAGGCCACGACGGGCAGTCGCGAAGCGATCTACGCCCGCGAACCCAAGTTGCGTGACGCGTTCCTCCAGGTGCTGTTTGATCATGCCAACACAGGTGGATTTAAAGGCGCGTTTACCGACAGCAGCACGATGAATGCCTTGCGGCGCGCTTTGGTTGAAGTGGCTCAAAAAACCATTGGGCCGCAGATCAACGATGTTTTGGTGATCGACATTGTACGCCAAGACATTGGCTAAACAGGCAGGTTGGCGTCACGTCTTTCCAGCGTGACGCTCGGTGAGCCGGTCCAGGGCATCCATTTTACCGAAAGCTTTCCGTGTTTTTCCAAGCTGAGTCTCACGCCGTTCGGCAATTTGCGCCAAGTCCCTCAAGGCTTGGCGCTTTTCCTTTTCAGCCCACCGATACCAGGCAGAATCTGCCCCCATCAGGCTCGCCATGTCAAACCCCTCAGACGTTCCAACATGGTGAACGCGCTGCGCACGGGCCGCTTCGATCTCTCGCAACTTCGCCTTCGGCCCCTCTTCTTCGCGCTTGATCGCGGCAAGTTTGGCCAGCTCTGCGGTCAAGGACAACTCTGCAATATCTTTGAGGCTTTTTAGTTTTTTAAGGTCTTTGGACATCATTTGCCGCCAAATTGGGTTTTCATCTTTTTGCGCATCGCCTCGGCAAAGCGGATTGAGGCCGCAACCGCGCGATAATGTTCGGGCAGAATCTGGTCGCCAATTTCCACCGTCGCATACAAAGCGCGCGCCGTTGGCGGATCGCTGTGAATCGGGATCGCGTTCTCATTGGCCACTTCGCGAATGCGCGTAGCAATGTCATCCACACCCTTGGCCACGCAAACAGGCGCACCGCCTGCCATCCGATCCCATTTCAATGCCACAGCATAATGAGTTGGGTTCACGACGATCACATCCGCTTTGGGCACATCCGCCAGCATTTGGTTCATCACGATGTCATAGCCTTTTTGACGCCGCTTCTGTTTGAAATGCGGATCGCCCTCCTGATCCTTCGATTCATCCGTCATTTCCTTGCGTGACATACGGTGTTTGCGAATATGTTCAGTGTATTGAAACAGAAAATCCACGCCGCCGATCAGGGCAGAAATCACCAAAACAATGGTCATGAAGCCAATCACCAGCTTGACCAATGTCGTCGTCACCATGCCGGGGCTGAGCGACACCGTCGCCAAGATGTCTGGAAGTTTTGAATAGAGATAAAACCCAAGCACGATCGAGTAGATCAGCAATTTGAAAAAGCTTTTGGCAAACTCAAACAGACCAGAGCGTCCAAATTTGTTTTTGGCATTCGAAATGGGTGAGATTTTTGAGAGCTTCGGCTCAAGCTTGCTGGGTGCAAAAATCATCGACCGGGTGGCAAAAATAGTTGTCAAAGCCAAAATTGCCGGAATGGCAAACCATGGCAGTAAGTTTCCCCCGATGGAGGTCATCAGGCCCAACGTCCAGGGGCGCCCTGACCCGTCAAACCACGCCTGCGCATTCAGATCGGCATTTGCCAGTAGCGATTGTAACGTGGTGCCCATGCCTTGAAGACTGGCCGCGCCAAGCCCCATCGCGGCAATGATAAATCCGAAATAGGCGGCGGCCGTGGTCAGGTCGTTTGAGCGGGGAACCTCACCCTTTTTGCGCGCATCATCGAGCCGCTTTTGTGACGGTTCATATTGTTTATCGCTGTCATCATCACCCTCTGCCATCACGGCCCTCCGAACGGATCAATGAGCAGTTGCGCAAAACCTGAGCGCCACGTTTCAAGTAGGATCGGTGCCGTGGCGAACAGCAACAAAAGACCGCCAAGTGTGATCGCTGGCGCACCGACAAAAGCGACCATCAATTGCGGCATCGCGCGGTTAATCACACCCAGCGCGACGTTATAGATCAGCGATCCAACGACAAACGGGGCGGCGAGCGTGAAAGAGATCGAGAAGGCTTTCGAGACATGCCCCACCCCCCAGACCATCACATCCTGAGGCGCGACGAAAAAGCCGGGGGGGAAATAGTCGTAGGACAGGATCAACACTTCGGCCACGCGCACATGCAGGCCAAGCATCACCGCCAGCGCCAGTCCAGACACTGACAGCAGATGCCCGATGGCGGGCTGGGCCTCGACGGAACCGCCTCCGAAAATCTGCGACAAGGATGTAGATTGCGCCACCATCGTTCCTGCGATCTGAAGCGCCATCACAAATATCCTGAGCGCCAAACCAAGCAAAAGCCCTGAAATCACTTCGGTCATGACACCTTTTGCCAGGCCCGATGGCATCAACGCCAAGGTTTGAAGTTGTGGCGCAACGGCCGGGAAAACGATCACCGTAAAACAAATGGCCAGAACCAGACGCACACGCTCCGGGATGGAGCGTTCGCCAAAGGCGGGAAGAACGGCCATGACCGCACCAACGCGTAGAAACACCAGAAATGCAACGGCGAACCCTGCCTGGCTCAATCCAATCAGATCGCCAAGCTCTACCGTCATGCGGGCACCAATCCGACGAGGGAGGGCTTGGCATCCGTTCCGATTTCCTCAAACGAATAAACCGGGTTGTGGATGCCTTGCGCAGACAAAACTGTGCGCAGGAACCGCCGACGGCGCGTCGAAGTCACGATACCCGGATAAATTCCCGTTTCACCAGCTTTGGCGATTTTATCCGCCATGGTTTTGGCAAGTTTATTAAACTCTGCGGGCGGCAATGCAACATCGGTACTCCCGCGCTCTCCCTCGATTTGGTAGGTCGTGAACCGATCTTCCCATTCTGGCGCGAGCTGCAAAAGTGGCAGGGTCCCATCTTCGCGCTTGATCTCAGAAATCAGTTGAAATCCAAGACGTTGACGAACGTGCTCACAGATAGATTCCGCAGTGGAATGGGCACCGCGAGCTTCGGAAACCGACTCGAGAATCAGCGCCATGTTTCGAATGGACACCCGCTCCTCAAGCAACAGCCGAAGCACGGAGAGCAACAAATCCATCGGAACCCGCTCTGGAATCATGTCATTGAGCAGCTTTTGGTTGGCCTCAGCCCGCCTTGTGTCTGACAGGTTACTCATTTCATCCAGCAACCTGCGCAGAGATTTCATCGTCAAGAGACGTGGGAAATTGCGCTTGATCACTTCGAGGAGATGCGTGGCCAAGACTTCGGTCGCACTCACAACCGTGCATCCCATCAAGGCGGCATCTTCTTTTTTGGACGGATCGATCCAACGCGCAGGCGCACCATATACAGGCTCAGACACGTCTTCACCAAGAGGCAATCCACGTGCGTCACCGTAGACAAGCGCCAAAGCCTGATCTTTGCGCAAGCGGTCACGGGCCTGTTCCACCCCCTGGATTCGAACAACATATGTGCCCGCTGGCAGGGTCGGATCATCGGTCAAACGAATTTCGGGCAGAATGAGACCAAACACGGTGGCAACGTGATTGCGCATATTCACGATACGGGCATCAAGACCTGTCTGTTGGTCAAGAACCATCGCGACAAGATCTGGGGCAAACTCAACATGGATGTCATCAAGATCCAGAATGTCGCCCATGGACTCTGGCTTTTCTGCCTCTGCGCTTGCCTTGACCTCCTGTTTCGTCTGCTCTTTTGCCTCTTCGTCATTCTTGCGCGCCATATAATAAGCGCTTCCAGCCAAGATCGCAGCCCCGCCGATGAAAGGCACAAAAGGCAGGCCAGGAACAAACGCAAAGAGAGTCATCAACACTGCAACGGTATAGAGCGCGGGCGGATATTTACCCAGTTGACGGAAGAGCGCAAGATCGGCAGCGCCGCTTGTCCCTCCCTTTGCGAGAAGAAGCGCGGCGGCAATAGAAATGATAACCGAAGGGATCTGACTGACCAAACCATCTCCAATTGTCAAAATCGCATAGGTTTCAAAGGCTTTCCCAATCGGCATACCATGCACGACCACGCCAATGACCAATCCCATAATGATATTCATAAGGGTGATCAAAAGGCCCGCAACGGCATCGCCTTTGACGAATTTCGAGGCCCCATCCAATGAACCAAAAAAGGTGGTTTCTGCCAGTTCCAGCTCGCGACGGAGTTTGGCCTGTTCATGCGTGATCGCGCCAGCAGAAAGGTCGGCATCAATAGCAAGTTGACGCCCAGGCATACCGTCCAACGCAAACCGCGCGCCCACCTCCGCCATCCGGCCAGCACCTTTGGTGATCACCATAAAATTCACGATCAGAAGGACTGTGAACACCACAAGCCCCAACAAGACTGATCCGCTCATCACAAAACTGGCAAAACCCTCGATCACATTTCCGGCTGCATTTGTGCCGGTATGGCCTTGGCCAATGATGAGTTTTGTAGAGGACACATTGAGCGACAGACGCAACATCAGGCTTGCCAAAAGAACAGTGGGAAAGGCCGAAAAATCCAGCGGTCGTTCAATAAAAAGCGTGACGGTAAAAATCAGGATGGCCAGCGCGAAGCTTGTGGCGAGCCCAAGGTCGAGAATCCATGACGGCACTGGCAAGACCATCATGACGATGACCACCATGAGCGCCAGCGCCAATAAAATTGTGGGTTTAAATATTTCTTTGAGGTTAAAGGTCATCGCGCTGCCTCAAAAAAGTAAAATCCAGTCGAAGAAATTGGGTTGCACGATTTGGGAGGTGTGGTTTGAAGCGTCGTGATTGAGCGCTGTCTGCGACACTCTGGTCTGAAAGAAAATCAGGCGCTTTGGAAATAAACCATACTCTCATTGTCTGCTGCAATTCTTGCTACTGTTTCGACGAGACTATGGTGAACGTGGTTTACAAAGAGTGTACGCGAGCCAAACGTTTCATGTTTTCAGTCAAGAACAGCCTCAAGAACACTGCGCTTGTTGCGACTTAAAGAAAGGATGTCTTGGACAGACGAAAGGCTCGGCGCTCCTGTAGCGTTGCTCTCAGAAATTTGCGGCGTTGCCAGCACGGATGCTGCGAACTGAGCCATTGCAGGTTTTTGAGAACCTTCGAGGCTATTCCAGTCTTCTGCCACAATTGCAAATGTGTCCTTATCAGAACTATCGCCAAATCCTTCAAGTGTTTGAAGCGCTTTTTCGGGCGCATTCATATAAAAATATGCCTTTGCCGCGACATGCCGCGCCTCTTCCCCCGAAAGTTGGGTGGCATATCGAAGAGCCGCGTCGAACTCTCCAACACCTAAAAAAGCCTTGGCCAATACCAGCTTTGCCTCGTCTTCACTCTCACCCGAGTAGAGAGTCATCATCTCCAACGTGGAATCGAAAAAGCCCATACCTACGAGACGTTGTGCTGTTTTGAGACGTGCCAAATCTGTGAGAGCCGCACTGGAAATTTTTGGGAGATTTCCGATCACGACTTTGGAAAAAACCATGTCATTTTTGCTTGAGGTCACTTGCTCCAAAGCCGCTGACATCAAGCTGTCAATAGCCTCCTTGTCAGTGTCGGTCTCCCTGTCTCGATCAAGGGCGCGCCGAAGCGCAATGTCCGCGTCACCAGAATGAATGCGCGCCAGGATTGCCGCGTTTTGGAGTGCAAGGCCTTCCGCGCTGCCACGATACTCTACGGCCATGGCTTCGGCATTCTCCGCAAACTTTCGGTCAATGGTTTCACCAGATATCGCCTTAGTTTCAATCAAGCGCACCAAAGCGTCAGCCGCCATGGGGCCGTCTTGACCGACAATATCTTCAAATGTTGAAATGGCCTTTGCGGTCCCGCCATTTGCGAGTTGTAATTCAGCGTCGAGCAGGTCGAATGCATCGCCATGTTCACCTTCGGCGCGAGCAATCGCATTTTGAATGTATTTCGCGCTCGTCTCATCGTTGATCTCAAGAAATCGCTCTGAGAGAACAGGTCCGAGGTGGCGACGAATATGCAGTGGCAGGGCGGAAAACGTCGCCAAAATACTGTCTTTGTTGTAATCGTCCCAAGCATTCAGGTGCTCTTTGGACATAACAGCCCAAAAGGCTACTTCCCCATCACATCGAAATTGTTGGTCCAGACGCCCTGCGTTGGATGCGTATCCATGATCCATAATGTCAGCGATAGCCCAAAGCACATCGTGCCCTTCAACCGTCACTCCAAAATTGGTTAAAACCGACTTCGCCTCAACACCAAATGTGAGGAAAAGATAATATCTCGCCAGACGTTTGACCCCTTCGGGATCAGGATTGTCGAATTCTCCAATCGCGCCCGCACGAAACATTGAAAGTTGTAGCCCTTGATCCAATGGATCGCCCCAATCCTCAATGGCCACCAGAGTATTCTCAAGACAGATGTTGTCGTATTCATCGCGACGCTCAGACTCGGCAGACCGCAATTGCTCACGATCAATTGAAGACTGAATGCGAACGTGGCTACGATCAGCTTTTGGGAACTCGACTTCGGCCTCCGGGGTCGTTTTCTGAGTCTTGTCCTCTTCATTCAGTGTATGGGATTGAGCCTCTTCGACAATGGTTTCAGTCGGGGTAACATCCGCATCCAGCAATCCTTGAGACACGGCCCGCCCGACCTGTTCAAGCAACTGCAACTGAAGTTCGTCCACGCGTTGATTGCGCTTTTCCGCGTCCCTTTCGTAATCTCCCATGGTTGATAATGGTGGTGGCTCAAAATGATTGTCACCGGCTTGATCGTTGCCAAACACAATCGGGAACTCCAAACCGTCTTGGCCAATTTCCTGACCCACCGTATCCTCTTGCACACCCCCAAGATCATCGCGGCCATCGCCAGAAATCAGCATAGACTCAGCGACATTAACCTCCGCCACACTGGGCATAAGTGTTTGCAATGTTTCATCGGTTTCGGCCCCAGGAGGAGAAGGAAAAGCACTGTCATTCTCCATGACTTGATTTGTCTCAATGGCTGAAATAGGTCGCTCAAATTTTGACTCGGAACTCGGCGCGCCATCTTTAATGTCGATGACAATGCGCCCTTCCCGAAGTTCAAAAGCATCGGCATGTACAGCACCCGAAACCCGAATGACAAAGCTGGATGGCTCAGTTGAAATGGCTGTTATTCTGGTTCTGGGAATCTTGTCGAAAACAGCTTTCGCATCGAATTCGATGCCTTGAGCAGAGACGCGAAACTCATAATCGTCGCCCTTTCGTCCAAATTCCCAATCCGCAACAGTCGGAAACTGCAGCACAATGCGCGAAAAATCGGCGTGCTCTCCAGACAGGAGAACAACCGACTCCGCCCGCAATGTCAGCGGGAAAAAGAAAATCGCAAGAATGACGGTAAAAACGCGGATCATGCGGCGTCCGATTTGACCTCTTTTAGGGCTTCTTCCAACTCGGAAAAACTTGGTCGGCAATGGCCAGGTGTATTTTGGCGTCCAACCTCGATACAGATATTCGTGGCATGGTTGTGAAGGTTCGCAACAAGCACTTCTCTGATGAGTTGGTAAAAATGTCCGTCTTCCTCGATGACATCCTTCATTTTTGCCGAGAAGGGCCCAACCAGACCATAGGCCAGAAACACCCCCAGGAATGTTCCAACGAGGGCCCCGCCAATCATTTTGCCCAAGATTTCTGGCGGCTGGTCAATGGACGCCATCGTTTTGATAACGCCAAGCACGGCGGCGACGATCCCAAGCGCGGGAAGCCCGTCACCGATCGCCGCCATCGCGTGGGACGAATGAAGGGCGTGATGCAAATTCGCCTCAAGACGCTTTTCAAGCACCTCCTCAACTTGATGCGGATCATCATAGTTCATAGAGGCAGAGCGCAAAGTGTCGCAGATCAGAGCGACCGCTTCTTTGTCGCTTAGAATTTTGGGGTATTTCGTAAATATCGAAGAGTTTTCAGGCGCTTCGATATGTTCCTCAAGCCCGACCGGGTTCTGTCTTGCCAGCCGGATCAATTCGAACAAGAGACATAGCAGGTCTTTGTAATCTTCATGCTTCCACTTTGGACCTTTGAAAACTTTCCCCATATCCTTCAGCGTATGTTTGATGCCGGATATATCATTGGAAATCACAAAAGCCCCCGCAGCGGCACCACCGATCATCATGAACTCAAAGGGCAACGATTTGAGAATAATGCCAAGCTTGCCGCCCGCAGCAATGTAGCCGCCGAACACCATGGTAAAGATCAGCAAAATTCCAACAATACCGATCATATTTTATGTCCTTAGTCTAGAATCCAGGTGAGATAACCCTGTCACAAACCTCTTAAAAAAGTCTGTCAAATGCATCTTATTCACTTGGGGCATTGGCATTTCTGCCCGCCAAAATGACAGAAATTGTGTAGGCTGTTTCCGGCTTAAGCCCCGCCATCACGGCACCGGCCGCGTCTGGACGCATACGCCCCAAGAAACCCGCAGCAAAATCGGGCGACATCGCCTCAAACAACGCTGCCGCTTCTTTGGGTTTCATCGATTCGTAGACGGTTGTGAGCTTTGCCAAGTCATCCTCAGCCGCAGATTGTGATCGGACCATGGTCGCTTCAAGACGCGCTTCCGCTTGTTCTAAAACGCCCATGCTTTCCAGAATTTCAGCTTTCGCGACATCGATTTCTTTCATTTTTTGAGCGACCAATAGCTCTTTTTCCTCAACACTCTTTTCACGCTTTAGAAGTACCGCAATCAGCGCCTGAGTTTCCTCGTCGGTTTGACAAGCAACCGGAGCAGCCGCCCCATGCGATTCTGTTCCCGCATCATGCGCTAGATCCGAAACCTCCCGTGCAATTGCAGCCCCGGTGCCCGACGCCAAACGCACCACCGCGGAGGTCAAAAAAACCAACGCGATGATCCAAAGAGCCCCACGCCCTGAGCGAATTTTGCGTTTGGGCGTCTTGCCTTTCGCCTTTGTTTTGGGCGCTTTCATTCTGCGGCCTCCACGCGTGTTCTTTGACTCAAAAACAAGGTTTCGCCTTCAATGTTGCCATCTGCCGAACCAGGCCGCGGAGCAACGGGCGAAACCACGGTTGGACCAGCTTTCGGGGCTTCGGGCAAATCATGCATGGAGGCGATCAACAGTTCGAGACGACGCGACACATCCTCAGCGCGCGATGTGAGGTCTTCGAGTTTCACCGCAGACCCCGCCGCTGTTTTTTGTGCTTTAATCAATGTTTTGGTCATATCATCCACCTGAGCGGACAAGACGGAAATCGCGCCACCAACACCTTTTTCAAGATCGGTAAACCGACTGAGCCGGCGAGCAAGAACCGCGCAATACACACCCACGGCGAAGGTCCCGGCGATCATCAAGATATCGGCAATCAGTTCCATATCGGGCTCCTCAATTTACCACGAATTCCATGATGAGAACGTCCTTGATCCGTCCTTCACCCGCAACAATCTGCACCCGCCGCAAGATCTGCGACCGCAACCGCACCAAGGCAGAGGGATTTTCAAGTTCTGACACTTCAACCGCACGAAGATAGCCGTTCAAAATATCGACAACGCGGGGGAGAAGGGTGATCACCTCTTGCTCGTACTGCAAAGGCACTTCCAATTGCGCCTGAAACCGCAGGTGGCGACCGCGCCCAGAGGTATCAATGAGATTGACGATCAAAGGCTCAACAGACACGAAGGCGACGCTTGGCAAAAGCGCAAGTGGTTCCCCCTCCAATGCGCTCAATTGCTCTTCTTCATGCCCCCCTGCAGCGCCGAACAACATGCCTGAATAGACGGCGAAAAATCCCCCGCCGCCCAAAACCAACATCAGGACAACCCCCAGGATCAGGGGGAGTTTCGATTTTTTCTTTGGTTCTTCGTCGAGCTGTTCAGCGTCAGCCATGGGTCCATCCAAAAATTTCTTTCTCGAATCCGTTTTATCCTGAAGTTAGCTAACCGATTGTTAAGGCTCATCAGACATTCCTTAAAACAGACGGGGGCAGAAGCCCGCACATCTAAGGAGTGACGTCTTGCAGCAGATCCTCTCTGTTTGGTCCAACCTCGACCCGAAACGCCGGGTGGTTGTCATTGGCGCAACTGTGCTAATGTTCGCCGCGATTCTCGGGCTGTCTCGGATGGTGACCAAACCTTCCATGGCGCTTTTGTATTCCGGGCTCGAATCGAGTGCGGCCGGCGAGGTTGTGCAATCGCTTGAGGCGCAAGGCGTGGCCTATGAGATTCGCGGCGGCGCAATCTTTGTCCCCACGAATGCCCGAGATGAGTTGCGCATGACGCTTGCCTCCGAAGGGCTGCCTGCGAATTCAACCAGCGGATATGAATTGCTTGATTCCCTGTCGGGCTTTGGCACCACGTCACAGATGTTCGACGCGGCATATTGGCGTGCAAAAGAGGGCGAAATCGCGCGCACGATTGTCTCATCGCCACAAATTCGCTCTGCAAGAGTGCTGATCGCCAATCCCTCCTCGCAGCCCTTCAAACGCCAAATCGCGGCCTCGGCCTCCGTCACAGTCATCACCACCAGCGGCGCCCTCTCCACGGATCAAGCCAAGGCGTTTCGTTATCTCGTCGCCTCTGCGGTCTCCGGCCTGGCCCCTGAGGACGTGTCGGTGATTGATGGTCGCTCCGGCGTGGTCGTATCAAGCGATGACGCCACAGCAGGGGCATCGTCCAGCACAGACCGCGCCGATGAACTGCGCCAGAATGTTCAGCGCTTGCTTGAGGCGCGCGTGGGCGTGGGTAAAGCCGTGGTTGAAGTGTCGCTCGAAACGGTGACCGATCAAGAATCCATTTTCGAACATCGATTCGACCCGGAAGGCCGCGTGGCCATCAGCTCGGAAACCGAAGAGCGTTCCAATTCTTCGCAGGATTCTGGCAATGGATCTGTGACAGTCGCCTCCAACCTGCCCAATGGGACCAGTGCCGCAGGCGGTGATTCGAGTTCAAACAACAGCGAAACGCGCGAGCGCGTGAACTATGAGGTCTCGGAAACCCGCCGCGAAGTTCAACGCGGCCCAGGCGCGATCAAAAGACTGACGGTTGCTGTCTTGGTTGATGGAATCCGAACAGTTGATCCAAATACGGAGGAAACCATATGGACCCCGCGCAGCGAGGAGGAATTGGCCGCGTTGAGCGCCCTTGTGACCTCCGCCATCGGATTCGATGAGGCTCGTGGCGATCAGATCACGATCAAAACGATGGAGTTCGAACCCCTCCTCATTGCAGGAACAGAGGCGCAGAGTTCACTGATTTCCGGGATCAACGTTGATCTGATGTCGATCATCCAACTTGCGGTTTTGGCGGTTGTTTCGCTGGTTTTGGGTCTATTTGTGCTGCGTCCGATCCTGTCCAAACCCACTGCTTCTGCCCTTCCGGCCCCAACGGACTCCGCTGAGCGAAGCGGAATGGACAATATGCCGGCAACGATTCCCATGCCGGAGATGCCGCGCTCCAATGTGCCCGCGCTCAATGGGGAAATTGATGGCGGCTTTGAATTACCAACCCTTGGTGTGGTTTCAGATTTCGACTTTGGCGACGAAGAATTTGGCATTTCCAATGATCCGGTGAAGCGCCTGAAAAGACTGATCGAAGACCGTCAGGACGAAACGGTTGAAATCCTGCGTGGCTGGATGGAAGACACGGAGGAGAACGCCTGATGAAATCTCTTTTCCCGCTGGAAGATTTTGGGGCAGCACATAAAAAAGCCGCAACGCGACACACGGTGCAACCGCCTGCACCTGCGGCTCCCCCTGTCGGACCCACTCCCGAGGAAATCGAAACCAACCGGATGGCCGCCTACGAGCAAGGCTATAAGGCAGGATGGGATGACGCCGCAACGGCAGAAGCCGAAGATCAGGGTCGCATCGGTGCGGAATTTGCCCGTAATCTTCAGGACTTAGGCTTCACATTTCACGAGGCGCGATCGCACATCATGAAGGCTTTGGAACCGCTTTTGTCCGAAATGGTGGCGAAGGTTTTGCCGCAATTGGTGACGGAAACTTTAGGTCAAACAATTTTGGAACATCTTCTCCCAATGGCCGAAGAGGCCTCGGATGCACCGATTCAAATTGTGATCTCTCCCGCATCACGTCCGGCAATTCAGCGCCTCATTGACGAGTCGTTAACCATTCCATTGGAAATCATTGAAGAACCCAGCCTCGCAGACGGGCAGGTCTATCTGCGCATGGGAGAGCTGGAAAAAAGGATCGATATGGATGCGGCGGTCGACAAGATCGGCCAAGCCATCAACGCGGTCTATGCATTGAACGAGGAGGCCATGAAACATGGTTGACGACAGCGACGACACCAATGCGCACCCGTTTTCACAGGTGCCGATTGAAATCATGATCTCCGTCGGAAAGGCGCGGCCTTTGGTCAAGGATTTGCTCAAACTTCAAAGCGACAGTATTCTGGCGCTGGATCGCACTGTGGACGACCCCGTAGAACTTTATGTCGGCGACAAATTGATCGCCCGCGGTGAGTTGCAAGAACTCGACGGTGATCAAGCAGGCCAACTTGCGGTCCGCTTGACCGAAGTGGCCGATCTCAAGAACGGGCTGTGAGGCTCATGCGGCGTTTTCTACTGCCCGCGCTCATTCTTGGCTTGGCGCTTTATGCAGATACGGCGGTTGCACAGGACATCACCCTCAACCTTGGCGAGGATGGATCCCTTGCCACGCGGTCCATCCAAATCATGCTCTTGGTCACAGTGCTGAGCATTGTGCCCGGCATTGCCGTGACGTTGACCTGTTTCCCGTTCATCGTCACCGTTTTGTCCATCCTGCGTCAGGCGATTGGCCTACAGCAATCACCCCCAAACATGTTGATGGTCAGCCTCGCGATGTTTTTGACCTATTTCGTGATGGAGCCGGTGTTCATGGAAAGCTGGACCAACGGGGTCGAGCCTTTTGTGAATGGCCAAGTCGAACTGGAACAGGCCTTCGCCCTTTCCGTCGATCCGTTTCGCGGCTTTATGTCAAACCGGATTGACCCAGATACTTTCTCGCAACTTCAAGAGTTGCGCATGGATTTGGGGGAAATCGACGGCGTCTCCCGCGACGCCCCCTTGTCGCTCTTGGTCCCGTCTTTCCTTTTGTCAGAAATAGAACGCGCCTTTCAAATCGGGTTTTTAATCTTTCTACCCTTCCTGATCATCGACCTCGTTGTCTCGGCAATTTTGATGTCGATGGGGATGATGATGGTGCCGCCTGCCATCGTCTCCTTGCCCTTTAAACTGGCGTTTTTCGTGGTCTCAGACGGATGGGCCCTGATTTCAAGCGCATTGGTGCGCAGCTATTTCTAGCAGATGGAATGCGCCACCTCGACTGCACGCTCAGGCGAAACTCGACCACCGTTTCGGAAATGCTTGCCTTCATCCACGATTTGCAACGTGTTCCCAAAGTTGCCGCTTTCATTGGTAAATGGTGTAAGTGTGCTCGGCATTGGCAAAACCCAAGCAATACGTTTGATGAAATTGGGCGCGACCAGCCCCATGACTTTTTGACGATTGCCAGATTTGATACGGTGATCCTTCCAACAATAGGCCACGGTATCGGCGGGCAACCAACCCCCGTCGCATCCAGCGCATGATCGCTTCGCCACTGTACATGGTCTGCCTGTCCCTTTCTGCTCATGCCGCGTGTTCGGCGTCTTGCGCCATCCTCCCGGGGAGGTTATCCCTTGCATATGACAAACTCTCACACCCATGCAAGTCACCCTAAGGTCGTATCCCGGCTGAAACGTGCCGAAGGGCACTTGCGTTCGGTCATTTCAATGATCGAGGACGGGCGGCCCTGTCTGGATGTGGCGCAACAGTTGCAGGCCGTGGAAAGCGCGATCCGAAACGCCAAGCACGCGTTGATCCATGATCACATGGATCACTGTCTGGACGCGGATGACAGCCAGGACCGGACGGAACTCAAAGCCATTTCCCGTTATCTCTAGAGGTTTCAGATGTTCGACATCCTATCTGACCGCACCTATCGCCACCTGTTCCTTGCACAGGTGGTGGCGCTTCTGGGCACGGGACTGGCCACGGTCGCGCTTGGGCTTTTGGCCTATGATCTGGCGGGCGACGGGGCCGCGATGGTGCTGGGCACAGTCTTCACCATCAAGATGGTGGCCTATGTCGGCATCGCGCCTATTGCCGGGGCCTTCGCGGACCGTGTGAACCGCCGTGCCCTTCTGGTCGCACTTGATCTGGTGCGTGGAGCGACAGCGCTTTGCCTGCCCTTTGTGACCGAGATCTGGCAGGTCTATGTCCTCATCTTCCTGCTGCAATCGGCCTCGGCCGCCTTTACGCCGACGTTTCAGGCCACGATCCCCGATGTTCTGCCCGAGGACGCGCGCTACACTCGCGCGCTGTCTCTGTCGCGGCTGGCCTATGATCTGGAAAACATCGTCAGCCCGACGCTTGCCGCGCTTCTTCTGGCGGTGATGAGCTACAACAGCCTGTTTTTTGGCACCGTGGTCGGGTTTACGGCCTCCGCCCTGCTGGTCGTTTCTGTCCTTCTGCCCAGTCCCAAAGCGTCCGAGCCACGCGGCATCTACGACCGCACGACGCGGGGCATCCGCATCTACCTGGCCACCCCGCGCCTGCGCGGGCTTTTGGGGCTGAACCTCGCGGTGTCCAGTGCCGGGGCAATGGTGTTGGTGAACTCGGTGGTTCTTGTCCGGGGGCAGTTGGGGCTAAGCGAAAGCGCGCTGGCCTGGACGATGTTTGCCTTCGGTGCCGGCAGCATGATCGCCGCGCTGCTGTTGCCGCGTGCGCTGGATCGCTTGGCGGACAGGCCCGTGATGGTTGCCGGAGCGTGGACCATGGTCGGTGCGCTTGTTTTCCTCGCACTAGCGATCATGTCAGTTGGCCTTAGCTTGCCACTTTTGTTGGGTATCTGGCTGGTCATCGGCCTTGGCTATTCCACCGTCCAAACGCCCTCAGGCCGATTGCTGCGCCGCTCAGCCCATGCCGAGGACCGTCCAGCGGTCTTCGCCGCGCAATTCGCCCTGTCACATGCCTGCTGGTTAGTAACCTACCCACTGTCCGGCTGGCTGATGACGGCTTTCGGGACAGTGCCTGCACTCGTGGTTTTGGCAGCGCTGGCGTCAGTTGGAATTGTGACGGCGCTTCGACTTTGGCAAGTCGAGGACCCGGAGATTATCGCACACACCCACGACAACCTGCCACTCGATCACCCGCATCTTCAGGGGCATCGGCATCACAGCCACCCCCTTGTCATCGACGACGCACATCCCCGGTGGGGGTCACAGTTCTGAGAGTAGACGAGACGGAACAACGCACCGGCCAGATGGACAATGACCTTTATGGGAAACGTCAGTGATCGTGGGGGTTCTGGCCCGATGCCAGTGCCATGTGATGGGCTTGATGGTGCATACCCACGGTCATCAATCCGATAAAGCCAAGGCCCCGAATGCGGGCTGTGTCCGATCCGGTGACGGTCATGACCTCTCCACCTTCGACCTCTTCCGCCTGCATGGCCCATCCTTCCACACCGTTCATTGTGGCCACATGCGCGGGCACCATTGCGCGGATCGAAGCCACGGTGCCCAGATCGGTGGAGGTCACGACAAACCGCGCCCCACCGTCGATCTCTTCTGTCGCAACATCAGCACGCAACGTGACGTTGTCCATGTCGATCAGGTGACGGCGCAGAGCCTCGACATCCACCGTACTCCAGTTTGTCGCGGGATTGGCCATTAGCGCGGTCGTGATTTCTTGAATAGCGGCAAAGGCAGATTGTCCGCCTTCATTCAACTGTGGGGTGTCCTGATGGAGGAAATGGCGCGCATGGTTGGTGTCCATTTCGTCCTGCGCAAGGGCAAAGCCGGGCAAGGTTAAAGCTATGAATGTCAGTGGAATCCGTTTCATGGGGTGTTCTCGCCTTTCCAGTTGCCTCCTTTATTGCAGGCCTGTCACATCCTTCATATGATCATAATCATGTTGATGCGTTTGGAAACCCTGTTCGCCGGATCACGATCCGTTTATCTCTCCGCTGGAAAGGTTCTATTTCGCAGCGCCGCACCTGTGTCCGAGATGTTTATGGTGAACGTGGGGCAGATTCATCTGTGCCGTCATACGGTGCATGGTACGAAAATGGTTCTGCAAAGAGCCACGCCGGGAATGGTCTTGGCTGAGGCATCGGCCTATTCAGACAGCTACCATTGTGATGCGATTGCGGCGACAGACAGCATCGTTCAGACGTTGCCCAAGTCTGTTTTTCTGTCTGCTTTGGCAGCGGACCCCGACCTTGCCGCGACCTGGGCCGCCACGCTGGCCCGAGGGGTTCAGGCTGCACGGTTCAGATCAGAAATCCGGTCGTTGCCGAAAGTGGCCGACCGGCTGGACGCCTGGCTTGGGGCCGGAAACCATCTGCCCCAAAAAGGCCGATGGCAGGATGTCGCGCATGAATTGAGCGTGACCCGCGAAGCACTCTACCGGGAACTGGCCCGACGCCGGAAAGGGGCGAAAGAATGACCTATGTCTGGTTCATAGTGGCAGCCATAGCTGAGATCGCGGGGTGTTTCGCTGTCTGGGCTTGGGTGCGACTCGACAAATCCGCGCTCTGGCTGATGCCAGGTCTCGCAAGCCTGGCTTTCTTTGCCTGGGCACTGACCCGCACCGAGAGTGACATCGCTGGGCGCACCTATGCGGCTTATGGTGGGATCTATATCGCTGCATCTATGATCTGGATGTGGCTGGTAGAAGGGAACCGGCCAGACCGCTGGGATCTGGCTGGATTGGCATTCTGTCTAGTCGGGAGCGCGCTGATCCTGCTGCCTCACCGCGGATAAGCGGTTAGGGTTTATAAGCCGCGTCCTGCTGCCAACCAGTAAAGCCGGTCTGCATCACCACAACATTCGACCGCCCCGCCACCCGCAGCGCAAAGGCGGCCTGCGCCGACAAGCTACCGGTATTGCAGAAGAGGATGGTCATGCGGTCCTCGGGGATTTCCTCGATCCGGTCAAGCACTTCTCGCCACTCAATGTTGACGGCACCGGGGATCGTGTCTTCCTCGAACTGGCCCGCATCGCGGGTGTCAACGAAGAGCGCAGTCTCAAAGACGGTTTGATCGAGCTGCTGGGGCAGGATAATGCCGGCTTCGTAATCCGAGAACATCAAGTATTCCTGCATAGCGTCTATGGCCGTATCCTGTGCTAGGGCAGGTGCCGCATTAAGGCCAAATGCGACAGTCGTCGCCAAGAGTAGGTGCTGCAACTTCATCCGGTTTCTCCTCTTAACCGATTAAAAATAGGGAGCGGGTTCTTTGGTCTGGTTCCGGTAGCGATACCGATCAGGGACGTTTGCGCGGATGGGTTTCCTCCATCCCGATGATCAGCCAGAACCCGGCTTCGAGCATCCCCGACGCATCCACAATCAGCCCCATGGCGAGCGCCCCGATGGCATAGCCAGAATCCCGCCAGAAACGATAGACGCCAAGCGCCGAGCCGCGTCAGGACGGGTGTGGTTACGCCATATGACGAGGGCAAAGATCGTGGTCATTGACCCCTGAACAACGCCGAATTCGGTTTCGGCAAGTGCCGGGATGACAGTGCGTTGGACGCCGATGGTCAGGCCGACGAAAAACACCTGCAAAAGCTTTTCCAGAGACGGGCGCAGGTTCTCGCGGATACCATGGGTATATGTCATTCAGCGTCCTTCACGGAGATGAGTGGATCGAGCGCAGGGCCCGAAGCCGGGCCGCGGACGGGCTGGATCAGCATCCGGTCGAGCCAGAGGTCGCGACGCGTGCGGAACTGCTCGATGCCGATCTTCATCTCTTCATGCCCTTTCGCGGGCTGCGCGACATAGGTGCCCAGCAGGCGGTCCCACCATGGCAGGCTGAAGCCATAGTTCGAGTTGGTCTCGCGCGGATCAACGGAATGGTGGACGCGGTGCATGTCAGGCGTCACCACGATAAGACGCAGCACCCTGTCCACCGGACGCGGCAAGTCGATATTGGCATGATTGAACAGAGCCGTTGCGTTCAGGATCACCTCGAACAACAGCACCGCCACGGCAGGCGGGCCAAGGGCGGCGACCACCGCCAGTTTGATCCCCATGGAAATCAGGATTTCCACCGGGTGAAAGCGCAGACCCGTCGTCGCGTCGAAATCCAGGTCGGCATGGTGCATCCGGTGCAGCCGCCAAAGTCCAGGGACGGCATGGAACATGACGTGTTGGAGGTAGATCGCCAAGTCGAGCAGAAGCATCGAGACACCAACCGAGACCCAGACAGGCACATCGACGTTGTTCAAGAGCCCCCAACCGCGATCCTGCGCCATCGCGGCAAGGCCAACCGCGAGGATCGGGAAACTGAGCCGCAGAAGGATCGTGTCGACCACCACCAGCGCAAGGTTGTTGGTCCAGCGGATGACGCGCGGGATGTCCCGCCGCCTGCGCGGTGCGGCGATTTCCCATAGCACCATCGCCACCAAAACGCCCAGAAAGACCGCAAGACGAATGGTTGGTTCGGCACTGAGGATAGACTGGGGCATCAGCACGGGCCTCAAGGGTTGCACAGGGCGACGGATTCACTATTATTCAATTGATTGCTTGATTGTTTTAACGTCAGGATGCGACTTGTGTCAACCAGCCCGAAAATTGCCCTTCTCGAAGAATACGCTCTCGTTGCGCGCACCCTCTCCGCCCCGGCGCGGCTGATGCTGCTCGAACAACTGGCGCAGGGAGAGCGTGGGGTAGAGGCGCTTGCAGAAAAGACTGGCCTCACACTCGCTAACTGTTCACAGCATCTGCAGCAGCTCCGGCGGGCGGCGCTGGTGACGAGCCGCCGCGAGGGCAAGGCCGTGATCTATCGGCTGACAGATACGAAGACACTGGACCTGATGGACCTTCTGCGCGTCGTCGCCGAGCGCAACCTCGCACAGGTCGATCAGATTTTGCGGGGACTGTCGGATGGGCAGGACGCACCCGAACCGATCACCAGAGAGGATCTGGCCAGGCGGCTTGCCGAGGGGTCTGTGACTGTACTGGACGTCCGGCCCGCCGACGAATTCGCTGCGGGCCATATTCCGGGGGCACGCAACATGATGCTTGCAGAATTGGAGCGACACCTATCGACGCTCGACCCAAGCACCGAAATCGTGGCCTATTGCCGCGGACCCTATTGTGTCTATGCCCATCAGGCGGTCACCGCCCTGCGCAAGCATGGCTTCAATGCCCGGCGCCTTGAAGGCTGGCTACCGGAATGGCGCGAAGATGGGCGAAAGGTGCGTGTCAACGGAGACTAAACTTGTCATCGGGGACTAACGCCGACAAGCGGCGCGGCCATGGACATTCGCCTGAGCAATGCCTATCTTTCTCGCATGTCAGCCCGTCTTGTGACCCTTTTTTCCATAGTTTTGATCGCCGTGGTCACGATGGTGGCCTCGGCACATGCGGCGCGCATGAATCTGACCACTGGTCCGGATCACGCATCGCATCTGAGTGAGATGATCCATTCGACTGACATTGGGCAGCCTGCCTGTGGCGAAAAGCACAACTGCGGATCTGCGGACAAGGCAATGTGCAATATGGTTTGCACGGGCCTGTCGGCCTTTCTGATTCCGAATGGAACGGTGGCCACACACCCTTACAGCGCTGCCACCCATGCCGTCCCCTCCGATGCGAACCACATCGTGAATGTACCAGGATTGAACGAACGTCCTCCTCAGCTCCGTCTCTTCTAACGTCTAAGTGCGTCCAGGCCGAAGCCTGCGGCGTCCTATCGGCATTCAGAACGGGACGGCATGTCCCAAGGAGACGACCATGAACACCTTTTCACGACGCGGTTTTCTTGCCGCAAGTGCTTCGGCAATTGCCGCTGTACAGATGCCCCATTCTGCCGTCGCGCAGTCTCTGGCCCCTTTCAAATTGTCCGCCACCACCCGCACACTTGACATTGACGGGCAAGCGGCGACCGTCTTGGGTCTTGCCGGTCCCGGAGGTCAAGGGCTGACACTCAACCCCGGACAAAGGTTCCGGGTCGATCTGACCAACACTCTTGGCGTTGGCACGATCATCCACTGGCACGGCCAGATCCCGCCCAACGTACAGGACGGTGTGCCACACATGCCCATGCCCCTGCTCGCACCGGGCGAGACCCGGTCTTATGACTTCGACGCGCGACCGGGCACACACTGGATGCACAGCCATGTGCCCACACAAGAAATGCAACTGCTCGCCGCACCACTGATTGTCCGCTCGCCCGAGGACCTGACCATCGACCGGCAAGAGGTTGTGATGTTCCTCCATGATTTCTCGTTTAAGACACCTGAAGAGGTTCTCGCGGAAATCAGCCGCGGCCATGCGGGTGGACACGACACAGGACATGGTGTCGATGCCAACCCGTCCCCCACGCAGGGTATGCCGATGCAGGGCATGGATCATCGCGCAATCGTCAACATGCCGGGCATGGGCGGGATGATGGGCATGGGCGATATGGCCATGGACCTGAACGATTATAACTGGGACGCTTATCTTGCCAACGACCGGACGCTGTCGGACCCGGACGTGGTGCAGGTCGAGCGGAACGGTCGCATCCGCCTCCGGGTCATCAACGCTTCTGCGGCCACGGTGTTCTGGATCGAAACGGGTGCTGCGCAGGCGCGGCTTGTCGCGGTGGACGGGCACGCTATCCAGCCGGTCTCGGGTACACGGTTCGGGCTGGCCATGGGTCAGCGGCTGGACGTTGAGATTGACCTGCCCGCTGGCGGCGGCGTGTGGCCGATCCTTGCCCAACGCGAAGGTGCCCGAGAACGCACCGGCCTGATCCTCGCCACGCAGGGGGCGGAAATCCGGCAACTTGACTCTGTCGCAGAGTCCGATGCGCCCGCCTTCGACACCGATCTGGCACAGGAATCGCACCTGATCGCGCTGGACGCCCTGCCGGACCGGGCCGTGGATCGCACTCATATGCTGATGCTCGGCGGTGCGATGCAGCCCTATGTCTGGACGATCAACGGCACCGTCTGGGGCCAACACAGGCCGGTCACTGCGCGCACCGGGGACCGTGTCATGCTGTCGTTCCATAATATGTCGATGATGGGCCACCCGATGCATTTGCATGGCCACGTGTTTCAGGTCATCGGCTTGAATGGACGCGCACATACGGGTGCGTTACGGGATACTGTCTACGTACCACCGATGTCGATGATTGATGTCGCACTCGATGCAGGCGAGGCCGCGCGCTGGATGCTGCATTGCCATCATATGCCGCATCTGGCGACGGGTATGATGACAGAATTTACCGTTTCGGCGTAGATCTGAACTGCGGCGGGGCGTTCGGATCGAGCGCCCCGCAGTCTCGGTCAATGGCGATCAGGTCATCGCATGATCAACACAGGCACATGGCACAAGCGGATCATTTCCGTCGTGGTCGACCCAATAAGGAGAGACCGAATGCGGCTGTGGCCATAAGCCCCCATGACCAGAAGATCATACCCCTCATGCGCCGTCAGTTGCGACAGAACTTTTTCGGGTTCGCCGCTTTGAATGATCGTTTCGGCTTCAATGCCTCCCGCCTTGAGCGTTGAGACAGCGCTGTCCAGCGCTTTCGTCATCTCCGGCGTGTCCTTTCCCGCGAACACAAGCGCAACCTTCAGCCCCACAAAGAGCGGGCTTCGCGCGATAAAATCCACCGCCTTGAGCGAGGAACTTGCGCCATCAAAGGCCACCAGCACCTTTTCGATCTGTTTGAAGGCCCGATTGGCGATGAACACCGGCTTGTGGCTTGCGCGCACGATGCGTTCGAGATTGGAACCGATATGCTCCAGAGCAAGGCCTGCGGTCTCGCCGCGTTTGCCCACCACGATCATGTCGCCGGTTTCGTCCTTGGCTGTCACCGTCTCAACCAGATCACCCTGGCGCAGACGGGTTTCCACCTCGATAACACCATCGCCCGCAATGAGCGCCTTGGCATCTTCGAGAATGGCACGGCCATGCGCATGAGAGAGCTTTGCTCGCGCCGCATCGAGTTCGGAGAGTTGCGCAAGAAGTTCGCTGCGTGCGCCCAGCCGGATTGCCCCGGACAGGTCCTGCTTTTCGACATCATCGCGCCGATTCATCACATGATAGAGTTTGACCTTCCACTTGGTCTTGTCCGCAATCCATGCCGCGTGACGACAAACGCTCTCTGAATAGGCAGAGCCGTCGACAAGGGCGATCAGTGTTTTCGTTGTCATGGTCTGGTTCTCCCTCAATGGCCCATCAATTGATCCATCGCGCCGGGCTTGTCATGGACGGCAAGCTTGTCGACGATGGTCTCGGATGCCTCATTGAGGCCAATGATTTCGACCTCGGCACCCTCTCGGCGGAATTTGAGCACGGCCATGTCCAGGGCCGCCACCGAGGAAATGTCCCAGATATGGGCACGGCTCACGTCGATCGTCACCTTCTCCGGCGCTTCCTTGAAATCGAAGGCCTTCATGAAATCCTCAGAGGACGCAAAGAAAAGTTGGCCCTCGATGGTATAGGTGCGGTGCTTGCCGTCCGGCGTGATCTCGCTGCGCACACGGAACAGTTGCGCAATTTTCCAGGCAAAGAAGATGCCCGAAAGCAGAACGCCCACAAGAACACCGATGGCGAGGTTATGAGTGTAAACCACGAAAAACACCGTTGCCAGCATCACGATGGACGAGGATTTCGGATGCTCGCGCAGGTTCTTGATAGACGACCATGAGAACGTCCCGATTGAGACCATGATCATGATGGCAACAAGGGCTGCCATCGGGATCATCGCCACAATATCGCCAAGCGCCACAACCATGATCAAAAGGAAGACACCCGCGGCAAAGGCCGAAAGCCGCCCGCGACCGCCGGATTTCACGTTGATGACCGACTGGCCGATCATGGCACAGCCCGCCATGCCGCCGATAAAGCCGGTGGCGGTGTTGGCGATGCCCTGCCCGATGCACTCCTGATTGCGATCCGAGGGTGTGTCGGTCAAATCATCGACGATCTGCTGTGTCATCAGACTTTCCAGAAGCCCGACAATAGCGACCGCGACGGAGTAGGGAAAGATGATCGACAGCGTCTCGAAAGTGAGCGGAATCTCCGGGATCAGGAACACCGGCAGCGTGTCGGGCAGCGCCCCCATGTCACCGACAGTGCGCACATCCCAGCCCATCACAAGGGTCAAAATCGTCAGCACCACGATGGTGACCAACGGCGAGGGAATGGCCTTGGTGATCCGCGGGAACAGATAGATAATGGCAAGGCCGCCAGCCACCAACGCATAGGTCAGCATCGGCACTTTCGCCGGGTCAAGTTCCGGCAATTGCGCCATGAAAATCAGGATGGCCAAGGCATTCACAAAACCCGTCATGACGGATTTCGACACGAAACGCATGACATAGCCCAGCTTCAACACCCCCGCGCCGATTTGCAAAAGCCCCGCCAGCACAGTGGCCGCGAGCAGGTATTCCAGCCCATAATCACGCACAAGCGTCACCATGAGAACGGCCGTCGCAGCGGTCGCGGCCGAAATCATACCCGGCCGCCCGCCAGTGATCGCAACGATCACCGCGATGGAGAATGAGGCGTATAAGCCAATTTTGGGGTCCACGCCCGCGATGATGGAAAAGGCGATCGCTTCGGGGATGAGGGCAAGAGCCACCACGAGTCCAGAAAGAAGATCACCGCGAATGTTATGCGTCCACTGACGCTTGTATTGAGAAAGAGAGATCATGAACAGTTCTGTATCCATAGGCCGCCAGCCAATTCCAGCGGTCTTTGTTAATGTCATCTGTTGATGGGTTATCCGGCGGATAGGCGGCCGGAGGAGCCAGCCGGGAATTTCACCCGGCTCCATGTTCGTTGGAAGCCGAGTATCAGAGTTCACGCAAATGTCCAACGCCTCTATGACAATCAACAAGGCAAATCTCAGCAACGGATGCATTTAATGCAAGACTTGCACAGTTTGAGGTCGGGCCGCGGAGCGAAAATATGACGATAGCAGCGCCGTAAAAAGCGAGGGCAACAGCGCGCCGTATCAAATTTCGAGCCGCCACGCAGAATGTCATGGACCGTTGGTTGCTTATTTGGGCCATCACCTTGCCATTTCCTTTAAAAAACGCGTTACATGCGGACAGCATTAACAGCCGGAAGGCCCGACCTTTGAAAACCAGAAGCTTTGCCGTGATCGGCCTTGGAACCTTTGGTAGCACAGTTGCCAGTGAACTTGCCCGCTTTGGCAACCCTGTGCTCGGGATTGATACCGATGAACGGCATGTCACGCGGTTGGCCAATACACTGACCGAAGCGATCATTGCGGATGGCAAGGACGAAGCGGCCCTCAAGGAAGCTGGTGTGGGGAATTACGATGTTGCTATTGTGGCAATCGGTGAAGACCTCGAGGCGAACATCCTGTGCACCATGAATGTCAAACTGCTCGGCCTTGAGACGATCTGGGTCAAAGCCCTGAACCGGACACATCACCGCATCTTGACCAAACTCGGCGCGGATCGGGTGATCCTGCCCGAACAAGAGGTTGGTCAGCATATCGCCCAGATGCTGCACAACCCTCTGGTGCGGGATTATGTCAGCCTTGGCAACGGATACCATGTTGTCGACTTCAAAGTTCCTGCGCGGCTTGACGGCAAGCCCGTGAACGATCCCGCCATCTTCTCAAAATACGATCTGCGACCGCTTGGCGCCATGCGCGAGAACCAGTTCCTCTCTTGCGAAAGCGGTGATCTGAAACTCAAGGAAGGCGACAAACTCCTGTTGCTCGGCAAGCGCGTTGACCTCCGTCACTTCGGGGATGATCTCCGCTACGGGAACTGATCAATGTCGCGCCCTGTCGCAAAACGGAAGGTCTCGCACCTTCCTCCGCCACTCGTTCTTGTGCTGATCTACGCAGCCTTCATCGCACTCGGCGCGGTGGCGCTGATGCTACCGTTTTCTACCACCGCTCCGATCACCTGGTCCGATGCGGTGTTCACGGCAACTTCGGCTGTGACTGTCACGGGTCTTGCCGTGCTCGACACCGGAAGCAATTTCACCATCTTCGGTCAAGCCGTGATCGCTTTTCTAATCCAGCTTGGTGGACTTGGCTTGATGACGTTCGCCGTGCTGATCCTGTCCATGCTCGGGATGCCGGTGGGGTTTACCCATCATCTGTATCTGCGTGAAGATCTGAACCAGACGTCTGCGACCGACCTTCTCGAATTGACCAAAATGATCCTCCGTGTCGTCCTGCTCTGTGAATTGATCGGCGCGGCTCTGCTCGCGTTGGTTTTCATTCCTGAGTTCGGCTGGGGTATGGGGATTTGGCACTCACTCTTTCACTCGATCTCTGCCTTCAACAATGCCGGCTTTGCTCTCTTTCCCGACAGTTTGAGCCAATGGGTGGGCAATCCAGTGATCAATATCGTGGTCCCCGTGCTCTTTATCTTCGGAGGTCTCGGCTTCACGGTTGCCACTGATATCTGGCGAACCCGGAAATGGCATCGTTTCGCACTGCATACCAAGCTGATGCTTGTGGGAACCGCATCACTCCTCATCTGGTCCACAACGGCCTTTGCGGTGATGGAATGGAATAATCCTGCCACATTGGGGCAACTCGATTGGGCGCCCCGTCTTTGGGCCAGTTGGTTTCAAGCCGCCTCGACACGCACAGCAGGTTTCAATACGGTTGATATCGGCAGTCTGACCGATGGCACGACCCTCATGTTCATGACGCTGATGGTCATCGGCGCAGGCAGCACCTCGACGGGGGGCGGCATAAAGGTCACGACATTTATCGTACTGCTTCTTGCAACCTATGCTTTTTTCAAACGACACCAGCATCTTGACGTTTTCCGGCGCAGACTGGGCGCCGATCAGGTGATGAAGGTCCTTGCCCTCGCAATGGTGAGTGTCCTGCTGATCCTTTTTGCCCTTTTCGTCATGCTCGTCTTTCATGAGGGCGAATTTCTCGATGTTGCCTTTGAGACCGTCTCGGCATTTGGGACCGTCGGGCTGTCGCGTGGGGTGACCGGTGACCTCGACACAACCGGCCGCATTGTCATCATGTTCATCATGTTTGTTGGACGCGTGGGGCCTCTGACGCTGGGTTTCCTGCTTGCGACGCGCAAACCAAAGCGGATTTCCTATCCGTCTGGTACGGTCTATCTGGGATGAGCGACTTTGGAGACCGTGCCAGAAATCATTTGTACGCGGCAGTCCGGTACTACATTGGGGCCAAACGCACCGCATGTTGAGGAAAATCATCTACGCGCAGCAGCCCCGAGAATCAAAGATCACGAAGCCATTGCCGCGTCCGAAATGGATGTCAGACGACACCTAGTTTGGCACCTCAAGGTGACGCAAGCCATTGTTTTTCGCGACTCACAGGATGGCGTTCGATATCAATCCAGCGTTTTTCGACGCTTGGTTTGGCGGCTGTCAGAGAATTGAGGCGGAAGGCTACAGCTAGAATGCGCCAGCCACATCCTTTGCCTTTACCAAACTGCGGCCTTCACAGATGACAGTGCCATCGGGGCCACTGCAGCTGGCCCAAAGGTCTACGAGGTGTTTTTCAGGCCGTAGGCGTATGATTTCGACCTTAGCCACAAGCGGCCCGGCAAGCGGTGCGTCAGTTTTGAAACTCAGCTCTTGCTTGAGGTAGTTGGTGCCTGCACCCGGCAGCTCCACACCCAGCAGGTAGGAAAAGAGCGCCGCGATCAGCGGCTCGGGCACATGATCGGAGCTACCAGCGCCGCTCAGCGCGGCATAGGCCGCCAGGTCGTCCTTGCTGTAGCTGCGTGTGATCTGCGCCGTCTGTCCAACCATCAACATGTCACCACCGCCTCCCCCGTAAGGCATTCGGCACCGTCCTGCGCGCGGGTGACCTGCATCCGCAGGTGCCCTGGGGCATCCTCCTTGATGTTCAGGATCAACTCCTCACCCGTGAAGGCCGGGTTCGGGAACATCAGCGTCTGGCTGACCTGAGCCAGTCCCGCGTCATGCCGTTTCAACATCCCACTGAGCTTTGCGTAAAGAAGCATGCCGTGGCTGACCGTGCGTCCGAAGGTGGTTCCGGCGCAGAAAGCCGGGTCGACATGGATCGCGTTGTCATCCCCCGACACGGCGGCGAAGGCGTCGAAATCCGCCTGTGTCGGCGTCCACCGCTCTTGCAAATCAATCATTCTCGAGACCCTCATGCAGCTTGGGTTTGCATATCTTGCCCGCCGCCGTGCGCGGAAAATCCGCGACGATCCGCACATGCGCGGGCACCTTGTATCCGGCCAGCCGTTCCCGGCACCAGGGCCGCAGCGTGGCCGGATCGAGGCTCTGGCCGGGCCTCAGCATGACGAAGGCCGCGCCGACCTCCCCCCATTTTTGGTCCGCAACGCCCACGATCGCCACTTCAAGGATGGCAGGGTGTTGGTTCAGCACGCGCTCGACCTCGGCGGGGTAAATATTTTCGCCGCCAGAGATGAACATGTCCTTGATGCGATCAACGATGAAGTAGTAGCCATCCGCATCCCGTCGCGCGACGTCCCCCGTCGCCAGCCAGCCGTCCGAGGTGAAGGTCTTGCGCGTGGCCTCGGGGTTGCCGAAGTAGCCCGGCGTGATGCCCGGCCCGCGCAGCTGCAACTCGCCCACACCCTCGGCCCCGTCGGGGACACCGGCCAAGCGCACCTCCACCAGGCTTTGCGGCTTCCCGACAGAGCCGATTTTCCGATCGGCTTGGACCGGGTCCATCAGGAAGACGGTCGGACCGGTCTCCGTCATGCCCATGCCGTTCAGGACCTTGGCACCCTTCTCCGCGAAAAAGCGGATCAGCGGCTCCGACAGTGGTGCCCCGCCACAGCCGCAACGGATCGACGCCCAGTCCATCGCACCGATATCCGCCATCAGCGAGAGCTCCTGATAGATCGCGGGCACGCCAAAAAACTGGTTGATCTGCCCCGATGCCAGCAGGTGCCGCACCACACCGACCTCGAACTTCGGCAGGATGGTGGAGCTGCCGCCGCTCAGGAAGATCGGCAGCGTATAGAGATTGATGCCGGCGGTGTGGAAGAGCGGCAGGTAGCAGACCGCCCGGTCGGTGGAGGCGATGTTGATGGCCTGCCCGATATTGACCGTATTGACCCAAGCCATGCGAGCGGTCTGGATCACAGATTTCGGCAGCCCTGTGGTGCCGGAGGTGAAGAGCAGATACCAGGGCCGCTCTGACGGGACAGGTGCCGTCAGCGCTGGGCCGCCCACCTCGATCCATCTGGCGAGGTCCTCTTCCAGTGTCAGGACCGGTACGCCGAGCGCCTCGGCTGTGTCGCGAGCCGTGGCGGCGAAGGCCCCATCAGTCAGCATCAGCGACACGCCCACCGGCGCGAGGGTCTGCGCCAGCTCTCTCACCGGCTGACGCCAGTTCAGCGGGCAGAGAATGATACCGGTCTTCTGACAGGCGAAGAGCGTGATAAAGAACTCCGCCCGGTTTTGGCAAAGGATGGCAACGCGATCGCCCTCGGCCAAGCCGCGTGCCAAGAACCCGTTGGCAACCGCATTGGCCGCTTCGTTGATCCGGGCAAAGCTCCAGTCGCGGCCCGTCGTGGTGTCGTGAAAGGCAAGGGCTTCGGGTGTCAACTCCGCCCGTTTCGCAGCCATATCCGGAATCAGATCAAACATCGCAATCATCCACTCGGTTGAAGAAACTGTTTCATGCGCGACAGGGTCGCCTGCCGCCCGATCAGGTCGAGAAAGGCCGAGGTTTCCGCATCCAGCCCGGCGCGCAGGGCTGCCCGTCGACGGGCGTTCCACAGGATCGCCTTGGTCGCCAGCGCAGAGCCCGTCTCGATCGCGCCCAGCAGGGCCAGCGCCCGGGTCTCGGGCGCCTCGTCCACGGCCTGCACCAACCCCAGGCGCAGCAGCTCCTCGACCTCGTGCCGGTGGTTGGCCATCAGCCAGCCCCGCGCCTGTGCGGTGCCGATCAGTTCCGGCAGGACAACAGTCCAACCACCATCAGGCGCGAATCCCATGGTGCCGTAATAGGGTTGTACAAAGGCGCCGGGTGCCGCCACGGTGAGATCGGAGCCAAAGAGCAGGCCCGCCGAGCCGCCGGTCGCAGCGCCGCACAGGGCGGTCGCGATGACCACCGGCATGGCGATCATGCGGGCGATCAGGTCCTGCAGGACCGGCACCACCGCCCGGGCGTAGTCCTCTGCGCGGCCCTCTTGTACCGCCTCTAAGAACCGGCCCACGTCGCCGCCGGTGGAAAAATTTCGTCCGCCGCAGATCAGCGCCTTCTGCGCGCCGGAGCGTTCCAGTGCATCGAACGCAGCATGCAGCGCCGCCAGCAACCCCGGTTCCAGTGCATTGGCGCGCGGGGCCGTCATGGTGATCCGAAAGCAGGCCTCCCCACCGGGAAGGTCAAGGATTTCGCAGGAAATCAGATTGGTCATGGTGCCAGCCCCTTGCAGATGAAGGCATGCGTCTCCGTCACCACGCGTTCGATATCGACCTCCTCTTCCCAGAGCACGAAACGCTCGCCCAGGGCCTTGGCAATGCCCATCAGCGCCCAGGCGCGCACCTCGGCGTCACCGGCCGAGATCTCGCCCCGGCGCTCGGCCTTCTCCAGTTGCTCGGCGTAGACCTTACCGAAGGCCATGTAGTAGTCGCGGTAAGCGTCGGGATCGACGAAACGGGCCTCCTCGACGATGCGGTATTGCATTGGACGGTCGCGCACGACGGTCAGATAGGCCTCCAGACCGGCGCGCTCCGCTTCCAGCCGGTTGGCCGCACCCGCAATGCGTTCCGCCGCCTGCGACCGGGTGGCGCGCCCCATGTCCTGCACCAGCTCGCGGAACAGCACGTCCTTACCGGAGAAATAGATGTAGAAGGTCCCCAACGCGGTCCCCGCCGCACGGGTGATGTCGGCGATGGAGGCGGCGTTGAACCCTTTTTCCCCGATCACTTGCTCGGCGGCGGCGAGAATCTTGGCGCGCCGCTCGATGCCGCGTTTTGTCTTGGGTCTGGCCCCTGTCTGTCTGGTCATGGGGTGTTGCCCTCCTGCTCTTGGACCATTTGTGCCAGCCCCTCCCGTGCCACGAAGCACCGGAGGGCATCGCTGAAGGCCTCGGGCTCTTCTAGGTGCGGCGAATGGCCGGAGTGGTCAAAGCGTGCGACCCGCGCCTGCCCCGCCTGTGCCGCGATCCAATGCGCCACCTTCTGGCTGTAAAGGCGGCTCCGGGCGCCAGTGCAAACGAGATAAGGGATGTTGATCCCGGCCATCGTTCGGCGCTCGTCCATGGCGGTCAAATCGTCCCAGAGCGCGCGCAGGCGTTCGGGGTCCTGCGCCAGAAGCAGGTCCCGGATCGTCTCGCGGCTGACCGTCGGCTCGCTGTCGCGCGCGTACATGTTGCAGGCAATGCGCTCGGCCATGACGGACCAGCGCGGCACGATCTTCTCGGAGGTCGTCAGGATCGCCGCGGAGCTCTGGCCGATCAGCCCCAGATCCCAGTTCGCGTCCGGCAGCATGCGTGGGCTCATGTCGATGGTGACCAGCCCGCGCACCCCACCGGTGCCGTACCGGGACAGGTGGCGCCAGGCGACCGCTGCCCCCATGGACCAGCCGACCAGGAGCGGCTGATCGAGCCGCTCGATCCACTGCCGGGCTACCGCCGCACAATTGTCGAGGCTGGGCTCTGCCGCGGCCCGGCTGCCATGGCCCGGCAGGTCGGGCGCATGGCAATCGAAGTCCGTGCCCAGCCGCCCGGCAATGTCGTCAAAGAGCGCGCCATTCATGGCCCAGCCATGCAGGAAGAGAACCGGAACCGTCACGATGCACGGCGCTCGCGCAGCCGGCCCACGATGCCCGTAGGGAAGAAATAGACGCTGAGAATGAACAGCACTCCCAGCCACATCAACCAGCGGTCCGGGTTCAGCAAATCAGGCACCAGTGGCAGGGCCGAGGTGGCCTCAGAGGCACTTCCCATCAGATTCTGCAGATAGGTCTGCGCTAGGATGAACAGCGTCGCCCCGATCACCGCACCGTACATGGTGCCCATCCCGCCGATCACCACCATCAACAGGATGTCCAGCATGATCTCGAAGCTCAGCGTGGTGTCCGGCCCGACATAGCGCAGCCAGATCGCAAAGAGGCTCCCGGCCAGGGCAGCAACCGCTGCCGAGAGGCAGGTGGCCATGGTGCGATACCAGATCACCCGGTACCCGATGGCCTCGGCGCGGAAGTCGTTCTCGCGGATCGCCTGCAGCACCCGCCCGAAAGGTGAGTTCACGATGCGCAGCAGCAGTAGGAACAGGATCAGCGCAGCGGTGAACACCAGATAGTAGTTCAGAATTTTGCCGCTGATCTGCGTGCCCATGAATTCGCCCATCCGGTTGGCCGAGGTCAGGGCGCGCGGAATCTTGTAGGTCAGCCCGTCCTCGCCACCGGTCAGACCGGAGAACTGCGAGACCAGCACCGCCAGAGCCGAGGCCACAGCCAAGGTGATCATCGCGAAAAAGATCGCCCGCACCCGCAGGCTGAAGAGCCCGATCAGCAGCGCCAGGATGATCGCAGCCACGGTGCCGGACACGGAGCCAACCAGCAGCGCATCAAAGCCGCGCCCCATATGCGACGACGCCAGTGCCACCCCGTAAGCGCCAAGGCCGAAGAACATGGTATGGGCAAAACTGACAATACCGCCATAGCCCAACAACAGATCGTAGCTCGCCGCCAGAACGATGAAGATGCAGATCCGCGCCGCCGTGTCCAGCGCGCGCACGCCGTCAAAAAGGAAGGGCGCGCCAGCCAGACAGACCAGGGTCACCAGAAGCAGCAGGGTCAGGAGGACAGAGCGCGGCTGATCCCCGGAAAGAAGTTTAACGATCATCTCATTTTGCCTTCACGACAGGCAGCATGCCTTGCGGCCGCCACATCAAGATTGTGGTCATCAGCGCGATGTTCGACACCAGCGCCAGTTTCGGTTCCAGAAAGGCGACGTAGTTCTGGAGCAGCCCCACCAGCAGCGCGCCGATGAAGGCCCCCTCGACGGAGCCCAGCCCACCGATGATTGCCACGATGAAGACCAGAACCATCATCTCCTCGCCCATCCCGGCGGCGATCACCTCTTGGTAGAGCCCCCACATCACGCCACCCAGACCCGCCAGGGCCGAGCCTGCGATGAACACGCCGACGAAGACAATGCGCAGGCGGTACCCCAGCGCCTCAACCATGGGGCCGTTCTCGACCCCGGCGCGGACAATCAGGCCGATCTTGGTGCGGCGGAGAACCATGCGCATTGCGATGAAGAGCACAAGGCCGATCCCCACCGCCAGCAGGCGGTATTTCTCCATCGCCGCCCCGGCGAAAGTCACCGCTCCTTTCAGCATTTCCGGACGGTTGATGAAGATCTCATCCGGCCCCCAGATCACATAGATCAGCTGCTCAATGACGATCAGCCCGCCGACCGTCACCAGAATCTGCTTGAGATGGGCACCGTAGACCGGCTTCACGATGACCCTCTCGAAGCCCCAGCCGAGAGCACCAGTCACGGCCATGGCCGCCACCACGGCCAGCAGGATCGCCGCCATGTTCAGCAGGAGAGAGGCGGCACCGGTCCAGTCGCCCAAGGCGATCAGCACAGACACGCCGACGAAAGCACCGACAGAGATGAAGGCGCCATGGCCGAAGTTGATCACGTCCATGAGGCCGAAGACCAGCGTCAGGCCGGAGGCCATGATGAAGATCATCATGCCCATTGCCAGGCCGGACACCGTCAACGTCAGCCAGGACGAGGGCGCACCGATGGCAACGAAGCCGAGCACGATCAGGATCGGAACAAGTATGACCGGCATGGCCTTGCCCAGCCGGTCGGTGAGGCTGAGATTGGCGAAGGTCGGCTTGTGGTCAGGGGCAAGGGTCATGTCAGTGCGTCTCCATGCTCAAACCCATCAGGCGCTCCTGCAGGTCCTTGTTTGCGGCAAGTTCTGCCATTTCGCCGGTCCAGATCACCCGACCGTCGTCCATGACCGCGGCACTGTCGCCCAAGGCACGGGCGACCGAGAAATTCTGTTCCACCAACAGGATAGAGGCACCCTGCGCCTTCAGCTCCCGCAGCGCCTGGGCCATGGTCGAGACGATGGCGGGAGCAAGTCCCTTGGTCGGCTCGTCGATCAGGTAGAGCTTGCGCTCTTCTACCATGGCACGCGCGATGGACAGCATCTGCTTCTGGCCGCCGGAGAGGTTGCCCGCCTCGCTGTGCCAGAAGGTGCCCAGAGCCGGAAAGGCGCTCAGAAGCCAGTCCTTGCGTGCGGGGTCGAGGGGCCCTGTGGTACAGCCCAGCACCATGTTTTCCTCAACCGTCAGGTCACGGAAAATGCCCATGTCCTCCGGCACGAAACCGATGCCGGCGCGCGCGCGCGCCGAGACGGGCAGCCGGGTAATGTCCTGACCGTCATAGAGGATCTGGCCGGACTTGGCGCTCCACTGTCCCATGATCGACTTCAGCGTCGTGGTCTTGCCCACGCCGTTGCGCCCCAGCAGCATGGTCACCTGACCACGCGGCACCTCAAGATCGACGCCCTGAAGGATGTGATATTGCGCGATGTCGGTGTGCAACCCGCGCAGTGAAAGGATCGGCTCAGACATGGTCCAGCTCCTTGCCCAGATAGGCCTCCTGCACCACGGCGGAGGCCATAACCTCGGCGGGCGGGCCATCGGCGGCCAGCGCCCCGTTGTGCAGGACGATGATGCGGTCGGCGAGGCTGCGGATCACGTCGAGCTTGTGCTCGACCAACAATACCGTGCGCGCGCGGTCCGCCTTGATTTCCGCGATGAGATCAAGGATCACCGGCGCCTCGTCCACGCTCATCCCGGCGGTCGGTTCGTCGAACATGTAGACCATCGGGTCGAGGCCGATCAGCAGGGCAACCTCCAGCTTACGCTGGTCCCCGTGTGACAGCTCCGAGACAAGCTGGCCCTTCTGGATGTCCAGCCGTACCCGCTCCAGGATCGCCATGGCGGCAACGGTCAGCTCCTGGTGGCTATCGGCCATAGAGAACAGGCCGAACCCCTTGTGCTGCTTTGACTGGATGACCAGACGCACGTTCTCCAGCACGCTCAGACTGGGAAACAGGTTGGTCAACTGGAAGGCACGGCCAAGCCCGCGGCGACAACGCTCCGCCACGCCAAGCCGGGTGATGTCCTCGCCCAGCAGTTTCACGCGCCCCGAACTGGCGGGGATCTGCCCCGAGATCAGGTTGAAATAGGTGGTCTTGCCCGCGCCGTTCGGGCCAACGATGGCGGTCAACTCGCCCGCGCGGAAGCTGGACGACACCGCGTCGACAGCCACATGGCCACCGAAACGCACGGTCAGTGCATCGGTCTCAAGAAGTGTCTGGGTCATGGGTCTCTTTTCCTTGTACTCCGGGCCGCCGTATCGACCGCCCGGAGTGGCACAAGTGAAGGGCACGCGTCGCGTGTTACTGGTTGCGGACCGGGATATTCATTTCGTCCATGCCGATCTCACGCACGAGAACCGGCACACCGTAGTCCTTGCCGTCCTGGATCTCGGTCCGGAAGTGATACATGGACTGCATCGCCTGGTGGTCCTCGACGCGGAACTGCATCGGGCCCTTCGGCGTCTCCCAGGTCATGCCCTCCATGGCCTCGATCAGCGCATCGGTATCCTCGGCACCTCCGGCCCGCTTGATCGCTTCGACGATCGCCAGCCCCGCCGCCATACCACCGGCGGTGAAAAAGTCCGGCGGGCTGTCGAAGCGCTCGAAATGGGTTTTCACCAGCCATTCGTTAACCGGGTTCTGCGGAATCTCGTAGTAGTAGTAGGTTGCGCCTTCCATGCCTGGGATTTCCTTGTGGGCTTTCAGCGCCGCAAGAATGTTACCGCCGCTGGCGATCTCAATGCCAAATCGCTCGGGCTCCATGGCATTGATCTTGCCCATGGGATTGCCGCCCCCGGCCCAGATGATAAAGAGCTTCTTCTCCCCTTCCAAGTCGGCCATGTTGGTAAAGATACGCTCCGCCGCCGCAGTGAAATCCGTGGTATCGGTGGGCACGTATTCCTCGTGGGCGATGGTGGCACCGGTCTCTTCCAGCGCCTCGCGGAAGGCCGCAACCCCATCACGACCGAAGGCATAATCCTGCGCCAGCGTCGCCACGACCACCCCCTCGCCACCTAGAGCGACCGCGTTGGAAATCGCGTCCTGCGAGGAGTTGCGACCGGTACGGAAGATATAGGGATTCCAGTTCTCGCCGGTGATCGAATCCGCCACCGCGGGCTCGACGATCAGCACACGCTCGTATTCTTCGGCCACCGGCAGCATGGCCAACGCCACGCCCGAGCTGACCGGACCCACGGCGATATGTGCATCGTCGTCGCCATAGGCCTCTTCGAGCAGCGCACGCCCGATATCCGGCTTCAGCTGGGTGTCCTTCTCGATCAAGACGATCTTCTCGCCGTTGATCTCCATGGTGCCGTTGGTGGCATATTCCAGCCCCAACATCAGACCATTGTGCGACTGGGCGGCATAGGCCTCCAGCGAACCGGTTTTGCCATAGACATGGGCAATCCGGATTTCGGCAAAGGCTGTCGATGACATCAACACACCAGTAGCAGTCAACGCAAACAAGCGCAGCATTAGGGTCTCCTCCCTGATTTCTCCTCTAACTAATATGAAACATGAATCATGATTCATGTCAATCTCGACCTCCAGCAGGTAAAGACCGTGTGCTGTGTTGCTCATGTGACCGACCGTATTTGAAGCATCGGCCTGTGAAACCGCACAAAGCTCTGTGATGTCGACGGGCCGAACATCAACCCGACATTCACGCTGTTTCGTGAGCCGCGCCAATTGTTATGAACGTGGCCGAAGAATTGTAGGGATTGGGGGGGTGCGTGGTTCCAAGTGATCATCGGGTATCCCGAAGCCGAGTCCCGCCTGAGCGATGTCGCACTCAACTGGATGGTGGAAGACCTGATAGAATGTGTGCCGTCAATCCAGATCAACGAAAACGTCCTGAGCCGCGCATCTGACCCTCTGGGTTTGCAAGACTGCGAGGATGCGAAGAGGCATTGTCAAAAACGCCAAACCTACTGTCGTTTTTCATTTGATGTCGAACAACACATGGTTTGGCACTTGGATGCTATGCAAGCCATTGTTTATTGCAATTCATAGTTCCGGGGACGACAATAAATCGGCGATTTTCGACACTTAGTTTGGCGTCTGTCGGAAGGACTGAAGCAGGATTTTTATGAGTGTTCAGTGATCTCCGCCGAACATGAAAAAACCGTCGCCCACAGGGCGACGGCGCAAACGGCGACGTAAGTTCAGAGAGTTATGAGGGGGTGGGCTCGGGCATCCGGCCTGGATCGAACAACCTCTCCAGCTTTGGTGTCCGCGGATAAAGTTTGCTGAGGCGGCAATCCAAATCCAATGGAAATATGCCTACTTTTTCCAACTTGCGGGCAACATGCATCGCTTGCGTATGTCCGTCCGCTGCCATCATGCCAAGCGTGGCATAACTGTTGAGAAATTCCTCTAGCGCCTCGCGGCTGATTAGGGTGACTGGACGCCGATATCGGTGATGCTTCACCGTTTTCGCTGGCAGCCAACCTTGACGAATGAGCCACGCGACCGTCGAGGAGTTGATGCGTAGCAAGCGCTTGGCTTCGACACGTGTAATCCCTGATGGAGCCGGAACTTCAAGCTGATCCCGCAGATCATCCAGACTCACGAACAGGCCATCCAGCTTTGGAATTGCGTCCAGCCTGCTCAGCGTGGCAAGCTTGCCATCACAAGCCAAGCGCATCACCGTTTCGAAACGACATTTCGCATGGCCTCCGATGCTGATTAGGCTGGCGTATCCCGAAGGCAGATGATCCATAAACGCGGCTTGACCAACCAGCGGCTCGACCAGCAGTTTCAGGTCATCCGGATGGTAGATCGGATTGAGCCTGGGAAGATCAAACCGAGGACCAATCAAACCCACGCTGACCAAGCGGTTCAGCATTTCTCCCCGGATCCCTAGGTAGCCCGCAGATCGTTTCGGCGACAAACAGGAGGCATAGTTCGCGATCTGGGCATCATGCACCTCAGCCGAAAACTCTATGCGTTCTACCTGTTCCGTCGTCCCCAGCCCCAACCCAACAGCGATGCGGCACATCCTTGAATAATTCAGCCATGCGCCGATGCAGCAGACGCGAGATTGTGTACGCGTCGCTCGGGACATGTTCGACCGAAGAGAACGTCCCCCTTGCCGTAGGGGTAATTTTGGAACGCAAATTCCGTGAGTTGGTCGATGAAACTGGCGAACCGTGGGGAACCATGATCCATCCGTTCTATCCGCCTTGCCAAAGCGCCAAAATCGGCTTGGAAACCGGGTGTCGGACTGCTGGAAGCAGCCTTGATCTCCTCAAACGCCGCCGTAAGCGCGTCTGGTCCACCAGCGATTGCCTGGTACCCAGCCTCTGCAGCGCGCGCCAGTTCGGCGCGGCTCAGTTTCGACGGATACATCGGCGCGTCGAGTCGATCTGCAGGGGTCTGCCGATCGCGCCATCGATATATTATCACCGATCGGCGTGCCAAGCCGATCCTGCCAAAGCTTCGGCCCGGCATCAACGGGATACGGAGCTGCGCCCCGAGATCAAGCGTGTCTGGGAGCCGCCCATTGATGCCGACATCCCCGATCCGGGTGAAAAGCTGATAGGTGAACTCGAACACAGCCCCATCCGGCGATTGCACCCGCAGAACTTCGCTCTCGCTTGTTGGGGCAGCGTCGCTGCGTTCTGCGTAGACGGCCAGAACATCGTCCAGAGGATCGCCCGGTTGCAGGCCGAGGATTTCGTATGGGTACGGACGCGGCTCTGGAGTGAGCGTTTCGGTCAAGAAAACGAATTGCGTCATGCTGGCTCATCCGCTCCGAGTTGACGGTCCAGTGCTTGCCGCACCAATCCCAAGACATATGGCAGGTCGTCGTGGTCCGTCAGCTCGACCTCGGTATTTCCGTTGCGCAAAGCGTTCTGTGTTTACTGGGCCGAGCAAGGTAAGACTGTGCACCAAATCGCAGCTACGGCGGGTCATGTGACATTGACTGAGGTAGAGCGCTATACTCGCGCTGCCGACCGAGAGCAGATTGTCAGACTCATCATACAGGGCGCGCAATCTGGGACACACGAACCCAAAAAATGGGACACAAATTCGCAACCAACTGAATAAAAATGAAAAAATCAATGGACGTGGAAAAATGGTGACCCCGGCAGGATTCGAACCTGCAACCTGCCCCTTAGGAGGGGGCTGCTCTATCCAGTTGAGCCACGGGACCACACGACTAGGTGTGTAGCGGGTGAGGGGTCTGTGGCACAAGAGCGAAGCTCGGGTTTTGTCGAGGATGATCGGCTGGAGTTATGGCCTGTAGTGGTGCGAATGTCTTGCTGGGAACATGAAAAAAGGGGGAAGCGAATTTGGCCCACCACTCCCCCCTTTGAAATCCGAAACAGCACTGACAGTTAGAGAGCATGCAGGGCAATTCGGATGTGTTTTGCCAAATTTTCGTGATACTTCAGGAGAAATATCACTGTATTGGGCAAATCTGTTAGCGTTAACATATACATGTTGCAACGCGTGGACAAGGGCGATTTATATTGTAGAGTGGTGGAAATTTAAAATTTTACAGGAGGCTAAGATTATGTCGCAGGGTTCAGGGAAAACACCTTCCAAGAGACCGCTGACGTTGCGCGACGTGTCAGAAGCTTCCGGGGTTTCCGAGATGACCGTCAGCCGGGTTTTGCGCAACCGCGGCGATGTGTCGGAAGCCACACGCAGCAAAGTATTGGAGGCTGCGCGCGCGCTTGGCTATGTGCCCAATAAAATCGCCGGCGCTTTAGCGTCTTCCCGCGTGAACCTCGTGGCTGTGATCATCCCGTCGATGTCAAACATGGTGTTTCCCGAGGTGATGACCGGCATTTCACAGATCTTGGATGACACCGAATTGCAGCCGGTTGTGGGCGTGACGAATTACAAACCCGAACGCGAAGAGACGGTGCTGTATCAGATGCTGTCTTGGCGGCCTTCGGGCGTGATCATCGCAGGGCTTGAACACACCGAAGCGGCGAAAGCAATGATGGGGGCCGCTGGCATCCCGATTGTCGAAATCATGGACACGGATGGCGAACCGATTGATTCCGCCGTGGGCATTTCGCACCGCCGCGCGGGCCGCAAAATGGCGCAGGCAATCATTGATGCCGGGTACAAACGGATCGGTTTTCTGGGGACCAAAATGCCGCTCGATCACCGGGCGCGCAAACGGTTTGAAGGGTTCACCGAAATCTTGGCGAAAGCCGGGTTGGAAATTGCCGATAGCGAGTTTTATTCTGGCGGATCGGCCTTGGCCAAAGGCCGCGAAATGACCGAGGCGATGTTGCAGCGCAACCAAGAAGAGCCTTTGGATTTCCTCTATTATTCCAATGACATGATTGGCGCAGGCGGACTTTTGTATTGCCTCGACAACGGCATTGATGTGCCGGGCGATATTGGGCTGGCGGGCTTTAATGGCATTGAGTTCCTCGATGGTTTGCCGCGCAAACTGGCGACGATGGATGCGTGCCGTGTTGAGGTCGGGCGTGCGGCGGCGGAAATCATCGCCAAACGTGTCGAAAATCCCGATGCACCGGGCGGCGAAATCATCACGCTTGAGCCCTCTCTTGAGTTTGGCGACACGTTGAAACGCAAGAAAAAGCCGCTTTAAACCCGTAAGCGCCACATCATCCAGACTGGAAATGAGGCTCCGAAAGCCGTATGGAGCATCAGACCCGCCGCTTTTTGCGGACTAAACCGACGTCACAGATTGAGAACCAACACTATGCCCCATTATAAATCCCGCCGCTCCACACATGGCCGGAACATGGCCGGCGCCCGCGGCCTCTGGCGCGCAACTGGCATGACCGATAGCGATTTCGGCAAGCCGATCATCGCCGTGGTGAACTCGTTTACCCAGTTCGTACCGGGTCACGTTCACCTCAAGGACCTTGGTCAAATGGTGGCGCGCGAGATTGAAAATGCGGGCGGTGTGGCGAAAGAATTCAACACCATTGCGGTCGATGACGGCATCGCCATGGGCCATGACGGGATGCTTTATTCCCTGCCTTCGCGCGAACTGATCGCGGATTCGGTCGAATATATGGTCAATGCCCATTGTGCCGATGCGATGGTTTGTATCTCCAACTGCGATAAAATCACCCCCGGTATGATGATGGCCGCGATGCGCCTCAACATCCCGGTGATTTTCGTTTCCGGGGGCCCGATGGAAGCGGGCAAAGTGCAAGATGGCGACATCGTGCAAAAGCTCGACCTCGTGGATGCGATGGTGTCGGCGGCCGATGACAAATACACCGACGAACAGGTTGATGCGATTGAACGCGCCGCCTGTCCGACCTGCGGGTCCTGTTCTGGCATGTTCACCGCCAACTCGATGAACTGTCTGGCCGAGGCTCTGGGTTTGGCACTGCCGGGCAACGGGTCGACTTTGGCGACACATGCGGATCGCAAACACCTCTTTTTGGAAGCCGGTCGCAAGATCGTTGAGATCACCAAAAAGCATTACGAGGACGAGGTTCCGGGCCTGCTTCCGCGTGACATCGCGACCTTTGAAGCCTTTGAAAACGCCATGTCCCTCGACATCGCCATGGGCGGATCGACCAACACCGTTCTACACCTGTTGGCCATCGCCTACGAGGGCGGCGTGAACTTCACGATGGACGACATTGACCGCTTGTCCCGCAAGGTGCCGGTGCTGTGCAAAGTCGCGCCCTCCGTGCCGAACGTGCATATGGAAGACGTCCATCGCGCTGGCGGCATCTTCTCCATCCTCGGTCAGATGTACCGTGGCGGCTTGCTGCATGGCGATGCGCGCACCGTGCATTCCGACACGATGGCCGCCGCCATTGCCAAATGGGACATTTCTGTTGCCAACAATCCCGAAGCCGAAAGCCTGTTCAAGGCGGCGCCGGGTGGTGTGCGCACGACACAGGCGTTTTCTACTGAGAACCGCTACAAAGAACTCGACACCGACCGCGAAAACGGCGTGATCCGCTCCGTCGAACATGCGTTTTCCAAAGACGGTGGCTTGGCCGTTTTGTTCGGCAATATCGCCGAACGTGGCTGTATCGTGAAAACGGCAGGGGTCGATGACTCCATCCTCAAATTCACCGGCAAAGCCCGCGTGTTTGATTCCCAGGACGACTCGGTCAACGCCATTCTGACCCGCCAGGTTGAGGCTGGTGACATCGTTGTGATCCGCTACGAAGGCCCGCGCGGTGGTCCGGGGATGCAGGAAATGCTCTACCCGACGTCCTATTTGAAATCCAAAGGCCTGGGCAAAAAATGCGCTTTGTTGACCGATGGTCGTTTCTCGGGCGGCACCTCCGGCCTGTCCATTGGCCACGTCAGCCCGGAAGCCGAAGAGGGCGGCTTGATCGGTCTGGTCGAAACCGGTGATGTGATCGAGATCGACATCCCGAACCGCACGATTGAGTTGAAAGTCGACGCTGATGAGATCGAAAAGCGTCGCGTTGCCAAAGGCCCGCTGCCTTGGGGCCCTGCCGAGGTGCGCCCGCGTGCTGTCTCCACCGCGCTCAAAGCCTATGCCCTGTTTGCCTCTGCGGCTGACAAAGGTGGCGTTCGGATTTTGCCCGAGTAAGCCAAGCCGAACGATCAGATGTGAAAACGCCGTCCTTTGGGGCGGCGTTTTTACGCCGAGATGTGAGGTCCGCACAGGCCTTGAACACATCCGCTCCCCTTATTTTAGAGATTTTTCGCCGGAATGGCTGTATACATCCGGGCAAACTGTCGGTAATGGTGCCGACTTCTGTAGTCAAAGACGCAGGATAGCGGCATGTGCCGCGATGACCCCCTCACGGATAGACCTTATTACATGATCAAAACACTTTCCGATGCACTCGCGGAACGCGGCTATGACACGCTGACTGCGGTCCAGGAGGCTGTGAACGCCCCCGAACTTCAAGACGCCGACCTTTTGGTGTCTGCACAGACCGGTTCGGGCAAAACCGTTGGCTTTGGCCTTGCGATTGCGCACACTCTGATGGGCGACAGTGACCGCCTTGAACCCGCCTCATCCCCGCTTGCATTGGTTGTGGCTCCGACCCGCGAATTGGCCTTTCAGGTCATGCGCGAACTTGAATGGCTCTATGCCAAAGCCGGGGCGCGGATGGCGTCTTGCGTCGGTGGCATGGACATGCGCGATGAGCGTCGCAAATTGGAACGTGGCGCCCATATCGTTGTCGGCACGCCGGGTCGTTTGCGCGATCACATTCAACGCGGGTCTTTGGACATGACCGGCCTGCGCGCCATCGTTTTGGACGAAGCCGATGAAATGCTTGATCTTGGCTTCCGCGAAGACCTTGAATTCATGTTGGGCGAAGCGCCCGCAGACCGCCGCACTCTGTTGTTCTCGGCCACCGTTCCGCCGATGATCGCCAAATTGGCGAAGCAATTTCAGCGCGATGCCGTGCGCGTCAGCACCCAATCGAACACGACCCAACACGCCGACATCAGCTACCAAGCCCTGCGTGTCGCCCAAAGCGACTCGGAAAATGCGATTTTCAACCTTCTGCGCTTTCACGATGCGCAAAACGCGATTGTGTTCGCCAACACCCGCGTTGCCGTCAATCACCTGACTGCGCGGCTTGCCAACCGTGGCTTTTCGGTTGTGACCTTGTCTGGCGAATTGAGCCAAAATGAGCGCACCCATGCGTTGCAGGCGATGCGCGACGGGCGGGCGAAAGTCTGTGTTGCCACCGATGTTGCGGCCCGCGGCATTGACTTGCCGGGGCTTGATTTGGTGATCCATGCCGATTTGCCGACCAACGCCGAGGGGCTATTGCACCGTTCTGGCCGGACAGGTCGCGCCGGTCGCAAGGGCATTTCTGCGCTGATCATTCCGCCACGCTCGATCCGCAAAGCCGAACAGCTTTTGAAATTTGCGAAAATTCAGGCCGAGTGGACCACCCCGCCGTCCGCCGATGACATCAACCAGCGCGACGAAGAGCGGCTTTTGGCGGATCCGGTTTGGTCTGAGGAGATGACCGAGGAGCATAGCGCCTTTGCCGCCAAGCTCTTGGAGTTGCATTCGCCAGAGCAGATTGCAGCCGCTTATTTGCGCCTGTTCCGCGCGCGTCAATCCGCGCCTGAGGACCTGACACCGCCAGATGCGCGCCCTGATCCGCGCGAACGCAAACCGTTTGGTCCGAGTGTCTGGTTTTCCGTTTCGGTTGGCCGCGATGATCGCGCCGAGCCGCGCTGGCTTTTGCCGCTGTTGTGTCGCTCTGGCAACCTGACGAAAGACGACATTGGCGCGATCCGCATTCAGCAATCTGAAAGCTTTGTCGAGATCAAAGAGAGCAGCCTCGCAGGATTTTTATCAACACTTGGTGGCAGTGGTGAACTTGAAGAAGGCGTCGTTGCCCGTCAACTCGCGGGTCCGCCGACATTTTCCGCCACCGCGCCGCGCAGCAACTCTGGCCCGCGTTCGGATGCGAAGCCGCCTCGTCGGGATGTGGACACTGCCCCGCGTCGTGACTACGACACCCCCCCCCGCAAGGATTTTGACGCTCCACGCAAAGAGGGCGCCTATGGTTCCGATGCGCCTCGGGAGTTCAAAAAGCCGCGTCATAAGAATGCGGGCATTCCGAAGACACGCCGCGAATTGGACGAAGCGCATCAGGCGGCCAAACCCCGCACGGAGCGCGCTCCGAAACCGACCGGAAAACCGAGCGCAGCCCCCAAGCGGGCTAAGGGCGCGGGGGATACATCTGGAAAAACCTATGGTGGCAAACCCGCAGCCAAATATGCCGCGAAGACTGGCAAGCCGGGAGGTAAACCCAAAACGGCTGGCGCGAAACCGGGCAAGGGGAAAGCTGTGCAGGGTGGCGGGTTTGCCACGCCGAAACGGCAGAAAAGTTAACTAGGCAAATTTTGGAGCTCTCATAGCGGGGATGAGAACATCACAGAGGCCATGCTTGGCGGGCGAAACGGCATTATGGAGCAAATTCATCAAATAAGGGTGGTATGTGGTGCCCCTAGTATCCCAGACGCCTGCCTCGTCCATTCTCTGTTGTTTGATTTCATCGTCAACGGGTGAGAGCCTACCGTGTTGGTGTGCTTGCGTTTCGGTTTGTAGAACAGATCGATCGCGACCGATAGATACGGCCAGCCCTCGTGGGTCTTGACGTAGGTAATATCGGTCAGCTTGCGATAGCCATAAACTGTACCACTGTCGGTCCAGGCCTGCCGGATCAACTCTGCCTGCCGCGCATCGTTCAGCGCACGCTGGCTTAACGGTTCTTTAAGCCATGCGTAAAAGCCGCTGACGTGAATTCAGCACGCGGTACATCGTTTGCAGAGAGTGAGTCGCTGCCGTTACCTCCCAGCCTCGCGTCACCCACTTTGATGCCTGAGAACCTCTACGACATTGCAGGTGACGGACTGCGCATGATGCTTGACACCTGCCGACAACATAACCGGCCCCTCAGAGACCGCGACATCGTCGAGGCCGCCTGACGGTTATTGCCGATGCTCGATATCCATTCGTCAGTCTGGTTTGAGGGACAGGGCACCCTTGGCGATCACGGATCGGCGCTCTGCTTTCTTCTGGTCGATGCTGGGCGAGATCATCCCACATATCCTGTCCGCAACCCGGGCGGCTTGATGCGAGAAATGATCCGGCATGGCAAGGCTGGGACGCTCGACATTAATGCACGCGTTGCAACTCTTCGGAGGCGGCGCGAAGGGTTGAAGAGAATTGCAGATTTGCCTCTGTATCCGCCAGAGCTTCACTCATGCCGTAGTGCTTCTATCGGGTCCATGCGTGCGGCACGGCGCGCCGGGAAATAACCGAACACGATCCCGATCAAGGCGGCGAACGCAAAGGACGCAAGAACAATTCCTAAGCTTGGCGAAAACGGCACTGACAACCAGGTCGTGCCTGCGGCTGCAAGAAGCAGGCCGCCGACGATTCCAATCACGCCACCCATGAGTGACAACAGGATGGCCTCGACAAGAAACTGCATCAGCACATCATGGGAGCGCGCTCCTATGGCGAGACGTATGCCGATCTCTCGGGTGCGTTCGGTCACGGAAACCAGCATGATGTTCATTATCCCTATGCCGCCGACAAGAAGGCTGACGGCCGCGACAGCCGAAAGTAACCCGGTCAGGATATCCGTAATCCCAGTCAACATCGTTGCGAATTGTTTCATGTCGAGCACTTCGAAATCGTCATCCTCGCCGGTTCGGATACGGCGCAACTCGCGCATTACGTCGGTGATTTCAACCATCGCACCCTCGACCGAAGCACCGTCGCGGATCGACACATACAAGCTTTGTACATCTGTGTTTCCCGCGATCCGGCGCTGAAATGTGGCAAGCGGCAAGATCACGAAATCATCCTGGTCGCTTCCGAATGTGGACGCGCCCTTGGATTGCAAAAGTCCGATGATCCGGCAGGACAGTGCGCCGATCCGTATTTTTGCGCCGACAGGGTCACCGCTGCCGAAAAGCTTTTCGTGTACGGTTTTGCCGATCACGCAGACCGCGCGCCCCGAGGCGATCTCTCCGGGTTCGAAGAGCCGCCCTGCTGCCAGATCCCAACGCGCGGCCTGGAAGTAGCGGTTGTCCGTTCCGACAATGTCCGTCAATCGGTTTTCCGTACCGAAGATGACCCGCTCTCGGGTCTGGCTGATCGGCGCAGAGAGCACGACATCCGGAATTCGCTGTTGCAGAATGTCATTGATCCGAAGCGTGAACATCGACGCGGTCGTGCTGTTAGGACCGCTGCGCAACGCGTCCTGACCGGGAACGACGATCACAATATTCGTGCCCAGTTTCTGAACATCGGCGGCGACCTGCTGCGTCGACCCCTGGCCGACCGTTACCATGGCAATCACGCTTCCGACGCCGATGACGATGCCGAGCACTGTCAGGAAAGAGCGCAGCGCGTTTCTGAAGATCGCCTGTATGGCAAGCCGGATGGTTTCCCCAAGCATCTCAAGCCGCCCGCACTTTGCGTTCGTCACGGTCGATGCGGCCATCCACCATCCAGATCAAGCGGTCCGCGTAGTTGGCCATGTCTTGTTCGTGCGTGACCATGACGATTGTCAAGCCAGAGTCGCGATTGAGCCCGCGCAACATGTCCATGATCTCGACCGAGCTTTTTGTGTCGAGGTTCCCCGTCGGCTCGTCTGCCAAAATGACTTTCGGGTTCCCCACAAGGGCCCTTGCGATGGCAACACGTTGCTGTTGCCCGCCTGACAGCTCATTCGGCTGGTGATGCGCCCGCGCTTCCAGCCCGACTTTTCGTAGGGCGTCCAGGGCGGTCTTCCGACGGACGGCGCGCGCCTGACCCATATAGATCAGCGGCAATTCAACGTTGTGCAGGGCCGACGCCCGCGGGAGGAGGTTGTACCCCTGAAAGATGAAACCCAGATAGTGACGCCGGAGCAGGGCACGCTGATCCCGGGAGAGACCCGCAACTTCGTATCCCATAAAGCGGTAACGCCCCGACGTTGGGGAATCGAGGCACCCTATCACGTTCATGGCCGTCGACTTGCCTGACCCGCTTGGCCCCATGATCGCGATGAACTCTCCGGCATCGACCCGCAGGTCTACCCCGTCGAGTGCACGGACGGCGATATCGCCCTTGCCGTAAATCCGCGAAATCTTCTTGAGTTCTATGACTGGGATGTCATCCATTCGTATCACCCGTGATAACAAGGTCGCCCTCAATCAGGACCCCTTCAAGGATTTCGGTTATCTCTCCGTCCGTATCCCCCGGCCGGACCGCAACCTGCACCGGTTGGTTGTCCCGAAGCACCCAGACAGCCCTGCCGGAGCTTGCCGCCGGCGTTTCGGGCGTTCTGGGGATCAGCATGCCAAGCAGGCCGCTGCCACCGTCATCTCTCGGGGCATTTGCGGTCTGTCTGGGAGCATAGCGCAGCGCACCGTTCGGCACGACAAGCGCATTCGCAACTTCTGCCACTATGATTTCTGCAGTCGCCGTCATGCCGGGCCGTAGCAGCATGTCCGAATTGGCGACGTCGAGCACGGCCTTGTAGGTGACAACGCTGCTGACGACTTCCGCCGCAAAGCGGATTTGCGAGATCGTGGCCGGAAACGTCTTGTCCTCATAGGCATCCACGGTGAACGTCGCCGCATTCCCCACGGCAACACGACCTATATCTGCCTCGTCGATGTCGACCTGCAGTTCCATCTCTCGCAGATCTTCGGCGATGGAAAACAGAACGGGAGCCGTAAGCGAAGCGGCAACGATCTGACCTGGATCGATGGCACGTTGCAGAACGACGCCCTGGATCGGCGAACAGATGCATGCATTTTCGAGATCCGCGCGGTGAAGATCCAGCGTCGCCAGTGCAAGTGCCTGATCGGCCTCGGCCGATTGCAACTCTGCCTCTGCCTGACGCAACATGGCATTCTGGGCGGAGAACGCCTGATGCGAGGTCACTCCGCGATTTTCCAGTGTCCTTGCGATATCGTAGTCGCCTCGCGCCTTGTCCAATGCCGCCTGAGCGACGACAACCCTGGCGCTGGCAGCATCCGATGCCGCCTGGGCAATGGCCAGTTGTGCCTTCAGCTTGCGCGTGTCCAATGCCGCAAGCACGGTGCCGACCTCGACGATGTCGTTGAAATCGACGTAAACTGATTCAATCGTACCGGAAAGCTCACTGGAGACGTCCACGAGGTTGGTCGGTTCAACGGTTCCCGTTGCCGTGACGGTCACTTTAAAGTCGGCACGCACGACGGGTGTCGTGACGTAGCTGTCGCCCCGCCCCGCTCCAGTGCCCTGAAATACCATCCAGCCCAGAATTGCAAAGGCTACCCCCGCAACGACGAGAGCTACCCGAAGCAAAGGGCGCCATGTCCCTGTTGTCTGCGCGAGTGTCCGGGCAATCTGATCCGGTGTGTCTGTCATGGTGCCCCGTGTGCCCCGTCTTCTGCCGATGAAAGCAACATACCAAACATGAAGACGATCGGTCATTGACGGCGGCCAATGACCATGTGCCGCGCAATGATTCCAACAGGCACATACCCGCCAACCGGCGATCTTGATGTCCGTGACGGCGAGGTCCCGGTATGATTTCATCGCTGTTCACATAGATCATCGCACCGACCGCGAAAGCAGGGCATTCAGAACGAAGCGCCAGCGCGACCGCCAGTCCCTCAGGAATGTTGTGCAAGGTGATCGCAATTTCAAACAACCAGATCTTCCGAAGCGTGTCCCATGCTGGGCCCTCAAGGCGCTTGATGAAGTGCTGGTGAGGGACCCGCTCGTCCAGAAGCCAGATGGCCATGGCACCAAGAATGATCCTGCCAACAGTCATCAGGGCCGGCAGCAAGACTGCCAAGGGTGCCGAGCAAAATGACATTCCTCTCCTCACGCGGTATTCCTCGTTGCTGAAATACGGTTGCGCGTTGAAACAGTTCCTCAAAGTGCCAGAACTACGAAGCGTTGGATTAACCTGCCGGGGTAATCCACCAAGGATTTCGGCGGCTGCAAGCGCTTGTGGTTTTGAGTTGGCCGTTGCTGAAAGACGGTTGAGAGTTGGCCGCATCCGCTGTGATGGAGATGTATATTGCAGCCTCTTGGGGTCTTCTTCTGCCGGACCAGCAATGACCCCAAAGCACGCACCGTTTCCATTGCGCCAGCAGGGCGCAATCAGTCAGAATCTTACCCAAACTAGGGTTTGCCTCCGATTTGGTTGCGCCGGATGTAAAGCTATCGTGCCACTGCCTGATCAGCAAACCATTGACGGAAGACAACGGTAATCGCCAATGCTGCCTGTCCCAGAAAGAGCGGGATCAGGCTTGCGCTCGCCGCCAATACCAAGCCGTCCTTGCCGGGCGCGACCAGGTTCAGCACTGCCGATAGTCCCGGCACCCAAAGCGCGGCGCCGATCAGGACCAGACAGAGCGCCAGCGCACCCCAGACGAATGGGTTCCGTGTCACGTCGTTGGCAATCAACTGTGTGTCGGAGGCACGGGTGTTAAAGACGTTCCAGAGTTGCCCGAGTGCCAGTGTAAGGAAAGCTACAGTCACCGCCTGGTCTACCGAAAGATTCATCTGAAACAGCGCCAGCACGAAAGCCGCCAGCGTCGCGATGGTTTGCGCCGCGCCCAGACCTGATATCCGCAGCCACTCGGTTCGGCCAATGATGGGTTCGGACGGGTGCCTCGGCGGGCGGTGCATCTCGCGCCCATCGCCTTGCCCCAACCCCAATGCGAAGGCGGGGAAAACATCCGTGATAAGGTTAAGATAGAGAATCTGCAGCGGCAGGAGCGGCGCGGGCAGGTCGGCGCCCACCGCCAGCGTCACGACCAGCACCTCGCAAAGGTTGCACGACATCAAGTAGACGATGAACTTGCGAATATTCCCGAAAATAACCCTGCCTTGGCGAACTGCCTCGACAATCGTGGCAAAATCGTCGTCTTTCAACACCATGTCTGCGGCCTCGCGGGCCACCTGCGTGCCGCGCAGCCCCATTGCCACCCCGATGTCCGCCTGTTTCAGCGCCGGGGCGTCGTTGACGCCATCGCCTGTCATCGCGACGATCTGCCCGTCCTGCTGATGGAAAGAGACGAGCGTCAGTTTCGTTTCGGGCGCGACGCGGGCGAAAACGTCTGCCGCGCGCAATCTCCCTTGTGTCTCCTCCCCCGTGTGGTCCAGATCGAGGCCCGCCAGTTCGCGCCCCTCGATCACTGTCGTACCGTCATTTCCAATCCCGGCATCGGATGCGATCCGCGCTGCTGTGGCGGCATGGTCGCCGGTGATCATGACGACCCGGACCCCGGCCGCGCGGCACGCGGCGATGGCTGGCGGAATATCGTCGCGAAGCGGATCAGCCAAACAGACCAGCCCGATCAGTGTCAGCCCCTCATAAGGCTCTGCTCCTGCGGTGCCCTCGCTCTTCATCGCCAGTCCAAGCGTGCGCAATCCTTCGCCTGCCACCCGTGCGTTGCGGCGAATCCAATCCAACTTCGCCGCGTCGGAAAGTGCATGCGGCCCGTCGCGGTCGAGGACTTGACTACAGGCGTTGATAACCGCCTCGGGGGCACCCTTGACCGCATAGAAGGCCCCATCGAAGTCGGCATGGACGGTCGCCATCATGCGCTGCTCCGGATCAAAAGCGTGCTGTTCGAGCCGCCTTTCCGGAAGCGCCACACCAACACGGTCAGCGGCTTCAAGCAGCGCGAGTTCCATTGGATCACCCGTCCCCTTCTGATTCCCCTGCCCCAACTCCGCAGTTGTGCAGGCCGCGCCGGCTCGCAACGCGAGTTCCACAGACGGATCGCTTGAATCGGGTTCGAATTCGCCATGCTCCAGCACAAAACGGACGACGGACATTCGATTTTCCGTGAGTGTGCCGGTCTTGTCCGTCAGAATTAAGGTCGTCGCCCCCAGCGTTTCGACAGCCGACAGGCGGCGAATGAGTGCATTGCGACGGGCCATTCGCCACATGCCGCGCGCCAGTGACATGGTCGCAACCACCGGCAATCCTTCCGGGATCGCCGCCACGGCCAGGGCGACCGCGGTCTGTATCATGATGGCCAATTCCTGTCCGCGCAGGATGCCCGTCAGGGCAGTGCCCGAAGCAAGGATCAAGGTCAACCAGATCAGGGTACGACCCAGCCGTTCCAGCCGAACCTCCAACGGCGAGGAGTCTGCTTTCGCCGCTTCGGCCAGTTGGCTGATTCGCCCCAGTTCGGTGGCCATGCCCGTTGCGGTGACGATAGCCTCGCCGGCCCCTCTCGTTATCGCGGTGCCCTTGAAAACCATAGATGTTCGTTCGGCCAGGATCGCATCCTCGGCAACAGGTTCCGGGGATTTGGCCACCGGAGCCGCCTCGCCGGTCAGAATGGATTCGTCGGCCTGAAGGGAAGACGCCTCGTTCAGACGCAGGTCCGCTGTCACCACGTCGCCGCCTTCGAGAACCACAACATCGCCGGGGACCATCTCGCGTGCGTCGATCATCTGGACGCGACCGCCCCGGCGAACACGGGTACGGACCTCGGCGATGCGGAACAATGCTTCCATCGAACGGGCAGCCCGCAGCTCGGTGACAAAACCGATCGCGCCGTTGAGCAAGAGCACAATGACTATGGCACCGCCCTCTGCAATGTCACCAATGATCAGCGAGATAACTGCGGCCGCTGCAAGCAACCAGACGATCACGCTCCGAAACTGGTGAAAAAGGATCACCATCGCACTTCTTGGCTTCTGGCGGTGCAGGCGATTCGGACCGTGAGACCTGAGCCGTTGCATAGCCTCGCCATGAGACAGCCCTGTTTCTGGCGACACAGCCAGCAATTGAGTAACCTTGCGTGACGAGAGCGCATGCGGCGGATCGGAGAGCGTCGGGTTCACCGGCTGTCCCATCTGGTCCAACCCCGGAGTCTTGATCGTTTGCAGCCCAAATCTCTGGTCCTTTCTCGACAAAGTGGGTTCTCCCGCATTTCCCAGCAGCTTCTCCTACTGATCATTTTCTGAATTACGACCAGCCCGGCGTTGACAGCCATCAATGAATGGTGCCGTGACTTCGACAAACCGCAAGTACCGATTGACGGAAACCGGCCGATCGAGACGTGTCAAGTGGCGTGCAAGGATTTGCTCTTTGGATGCTAATGTGGCGGCCGCATAACGCATTGATCGCTCGCAACACCGGTCTCCGACCCGATTGACAGCCGTCAATGCCGACGCAACGGGAACGGTCTAGCGTCGGACTATGAAACTTCTTGTCGCCTATGCCTCGACCGATGGTCAAACCCGCAAAATCTGCCGCGTCGCAGCAGATTGGCTCGTCGATGCAGGCCATATGGCCGAACTCCTGCCGCTCGCCGATGCCGATGACATCGACCTGACACGCTTCGATGCGGTGTTACTGGCTGCATCGGTTCATGGTGGTCGCTATCAGAAAGCACTGACGGAGTTCTGCGCCAATCGTGCCGCCGCTCTGTCTGCCTTGCCCAGCCTGTTCCTCTCTGTCTCGCTTGCCGCCGCAGGTCACGAAGCCGAAGACTGGCAGGGCCTGGAGAAGATTCTTGCCGATTTCACCTCGGCCACAGGCTGGACCCCCGATCAGGTCGAACAGTTGGCGGGGGCCTACAAGCCCTCTGAATACGATGTTTTCCGCCGTTTCGTGATGCGCCGCATCCTTGCGATCAAGGATCCGTCGGCGGATCTTTCCGCTGATATCGAATATACCGACTGGGCAGCGCTCAAAGCGGTTCTGGCCGATTGGCCTGCGTCCTTCGCGACCGACGACGGGGATTGACACCGCGAAGCATTGATCGCCGTCAATGCGGCCTCGCCCGCCCCCACCCAAGTCTGGTCAATGAGGAGGAGCTTTCGTTGATGACCAACCGCGCAATCGACTATGATGCGGACCCTTGGGCCGAAGCCCGTGCGATGCTCGACATGCCCGGCGGGATGCTGAACATCGCCTATGAGGCGGTGGACCGGCATGTGATGCACGGGCACGGGGATGAGACTGCAATGCTCTGGCTCGGCAAAGGCGGAGATCGGCAAGAACTGAGCTATGCCGACATGGCCCGACAATCCTCGCGTTTCGCCAACGTCCTTGCCGCCCATGGGCTTGCGTCTGGCGACAGCGTCTTCGCGCTGCTGGGTCGTGTTCCCGAGCTCTACATAGCCGCGCTCGGTACGCTGAAGGCGGGCATGGTTTTCACACCGCTCTTCTCCGCCTTCGGGCCGGACCCCATCCGCACCCGGATGGAGATCGGCGCCGCGAAGGTGCTGGTCACAACGCCGGACCTCTACAAGCGCAAGATCGCGGCCTGGCGCGACGAGATCGGGACGCTAAAGCTGGTCCTTGTCATCGGTGTCATTGATGAGGATGCCGATGAGGGCTGCGTCGCTCTCGGTCCTGCGATGGCCGCTGCATCGCCCGATTTCGATACCGCCCCGACCCGGCCCGAGGATCCGGCGCTGATCCATTTCACGTCCGGCACGACGGGGCGGCCGAAAGGCGCGGTCCATGTCCACGAGGCGGTACTCTACCACGCCTTCTCAGGGCAGTGCGCACTGGATCTGACGCCTGAGACGACCTATTGGTGCACCGCCGATCCCGGCTGGGTCACCGGCACGTCCTACGGGATCATCGCGCCGCTGGTTCAGAGGGTGAAGATGATCGTGGACGAGGCGGAATTCGACCTGGAGCGCTGGTATAGCACGATCGAGCGGGAAAAGATCGAAGTCTGGTATTCCGCACCAACTGCGATCCGGATGATGATGCGCTCTGGCGCTGATGTGGCAAAGCCGTATGACTTTTCCTCGCTGAGGTTCCTCGCCAGCGTGGGAGAGCCGTTGAACCCCGAGGCGGTCGTCTGGTCGGAAAACGTGTTCGGCCAGCCGTTTCACGACAATTGGTGGCAGACCGAGACCGGCGGGATCATGATCGCCAACCTGCCCGGTATGACGGTCAAGCCCGGCTCGATGGGCAAGCCGATGCCGGGGATCGAGGCCGGCATCGTCGAACGCGAGGGTAATACGCAAAAGGAACTCGGCACCGGCGAAATCGGCGAACTGGCGCTCCGGCCCGGCTGGCCGTCGATGATGCGGGCCTACCTGAACGAACAGGCGCGCTACGACAAGTGCTTCGTGGACGGCTGGTATCTGTCGGGCGACCTCGCCACGCGGGACGAGGACGGGTATTTCTGGTTCGTAGGACGGGCCGACGACCTGATCAAGACCTCCGGTCACCTGGTTGGGCCCTTCGAGGTGGAAAGCGTGTTGATCGAGCACCCGGCGGTGGCCGAAGCAGGCGTTATCGGCCTGCCGGACGAAACCGCAGGCGAGATCGTGAAGGCCTATGTCACGCTGAACCCAGGATTCACGGCCGACGTGGCGCTGGAGCGCGCATTGCGCGGCCATGCTCGCAAAAGGCTTGGCCCGGCCGTTTCTCCGCGCGTGGTGGTGTTCCGCGAAAACCTGCCCAAGACCCGTTCTGGCAAGATCATGCGGCGGCTGCTCAAGGCGCGGGAACTGGGCCTGCCGGAAGGTGACATTTCCACTCTGGAGACCGATGAGAAATGAGAGCGCCCGACAAACCCAAACTTGACCGAAACCATGTTCTTGCGCTGCTCCGCGACATGATCCGTGTCCGCCGTTTCGAGGACAAGTGTGCCGAACTCTACACCCAAGAGAAAATCCGCGGCTTCCTGCATCTCTATGACGGGGAAGAGGCAATTTCCGCCGGGGTCATCCCGGTTCTCGGACCGCGGGACCGGATTGTCGCCACCTATCGCGAGCACGGGCACGCGCTGGTACGCGGTGTGCCCATGACAAAAATCATGGCCGAGATGTATGGCAAGGCCGAAGGCAGCTCGGGCGGGCGCGGTGGTTCGATGCATATTTTCGATGCCGACACCAATTTCTACGGCGGCAACGCGATTGTGGGCGGCGGCCTGCCGCTGGCAACGGGCCTCGCGCTGGCGGACAGGATGCAGGGTGCGGACAAGGTGACGACCTGTTTCTTTGGCGAGGGCGCCGTTGCGGAAGGCGAATTTCACGAGGCGATGAACCTGGCAGCACTCTGGTCCCTGCCGGTTCTGTTCGTCTGCGAGAACAACGGCTATGCGATGGGTTCGGCGCTGGCCCGGACCGAGGCAGAGACCGATGTCCATGAGAAGGCAGCCTCCTACGGGCTGGAGGCGCGCCAGATCGATGGCATGGATGTCGTCGCGGTGGAGGCGGCCGCGCGCAAGGCGATCGGCAAGATCCGCGAGACCGGCAAACCGATTTTCCTCGAGTGCAAGACCTACCGGTTCCGTGCGCATTCCATGTTCGACGCGCAGCTCTACCGCGATAAGGCCGAGATCGAGGAGTGGCGCAAGCACGGCCCGATCGTCCGCTTTCAGGGCTGGCTGCTGGAGAACCACCTGATCCACGAGAAAGACGTGACCCAGATCGAAACGGACGTCGATGCCGAGATCGCCAGCGCCGTGGCTTTTGCCGAGGACGGAACATGGGAGCCGGTCGAACGGCTGTCGCAGCATGTGCTTGGCCCAGCCCCCGCCCCCCCGGAGCCAACGAAGCCCTCTGGCGAGCTTGTGGAAATCACCTACCGCGAGGCGGTGAAGCAGGCGATCCGCGACGCGATGATCCGTGACGACAGGGTCTTCCTGATGGGCGAGGATGTGGGGGCCTATGGCGGCTGCTATGCGGTCTCGAAAGGCTTGATGGCGGAATTCGGAGAGGAGCGCATCCGCGACACGCCGCTATCGGAAAGCGGGTTCACGGGCGCGGGCATCGGCGCGGCGGCAGCCGGGATGCGGCCGATCGTCGAACTGATGACCGTCAATTTCTCGCTGTTGGCCCTCGACCAGATCATGAACACTGCGGCGACGATCCGGCACATGTCGGGCGGGCAATTCGGCGTCCCGCTGGTGATCCGTATGGCAACCGGGGCGGGCAAACAGCTCGCGGCGCAGCATTCGCACAGCCTGGAGGGATGGTATGCCCATATTCCGGGGCTGAAGGTTCTGGCCCCCGCCACGCTGGAGGACGCGCGCGGCATGCTCTGGACAGCACTTCAGGACCCTGACCCTGTGCTGATCTTCGAGAACGTCATGCTCTACAACATGACGGGCAAGATCGACAGCAACGCCGGTGCGGTCGACATCTCGAAAGCCGAGTTGCGGCGTAAGGGGCGCGATCTGACCCTCATCACCTATGGCGGGTCGCTGTTCAAGACGTTGCAGGCGGCGGAGGATCTGGCGGGTGACGGCATCGAGGCCGATGTGATCGACCTGCGCAGCCTTCGCCCGCTGGATGACGCGACGATTATGGCCTCCGTTGCCAGGACGCACCGCGCGCTGATCGTGGACGAGGGTTGGCGCAGCGGATCATTGGCCGCCGAGGTCTCGGCCCGGATCATGGAACAAGCCTTCTGGTCGCTCGATGGGCCGGTGGAACGCGTCTGTTCGGCAGAAGTCCCGATCCCCTATCCCAAACACCTGGAAGACGCCGCGATCCCGCAAGTGCCCGGTATCGTCGCGGCCGCAAAGACCATGATGGGGCGGGCCTGATGGGTATCTTCACCATGCCATCGCTCGGGGCCGACATGGAGGCGGGCACACTTGTCGAGTGGCTGGTGAAACCGGGTGACGAGGTGCATCGAGGCGATGTGCTCGCAGTGGTCGAGACCCAGAAGGGCGCCATCGAAATCGAGTGTTTCGAAGACGGCAGAGTGCTGGAATTGCAGGCCGATCTGGGTGCGGCCCTGCCCGTGGGCGCGCCTCTGGCACTGATCCTTGGTCCCGGCGAGGCTGCGCCAGAACCAAAGGAACCCGAAGCGCCGGCTGCTGACACCAAGCCCGAAGCTGTGCCCGCCCAAGCCCTTGCCGACACCCCCGAAGTCGCACCCGATCCAGCGGTTGCGATCCCACTGCCCCACGGTGCCACCGCTGCCTCGCCCGCCGCGCGTGCCCGGGCCAGTGAACTTGGCATCGACCTGGCGACGATCACAGGAAGCGGACCGGCGGGTGCTGTCCTGCTGAAGGATCTGGAGGTACGAAAGTCGTCCGCGGCGATAGTACAGACCGCCTCTCCGATGCTGGAAATGCGCAAGGCCATCGCCGCTGCGATGGCGCGATCCAAGCAGACGATCCCGCATTTCTACCTGTCAGAGACCATCGACGTACAACCCGCGCTCGAGTGGGTGGAAGCCCGAAACGCCGATCGGCCGCCCTCGGACCGGCTGCTTCTGGGCGCGCTGTTCGTGCGGGCCACGGCGCTGGCTGCCGCCAAGGTGCCATCGGTGAACGGCCAGTTTGTCGATGGCGCCCTGCGCCCGACCGACCGGGTGAATATCGGGGTCGCTGTGGCCTTGCGGGGGGGCGGCCTGGTCGCGCCGGCGCTGATCGATGCGGGCGCGATGTCCGTCGACGAGACGATGTCAGGCATGCGTGACCTGGTCTTCCGCGCGCGGGCCGGGAGGCTCCGATCCTCGGAAGTGACCGAAGGTACGATCACGATCTCCAGCCTCGGCGCAGTCGGAGCAGAGGCGATGGCCGGCGTGATCTTTCCGCCGCAGGTCGCGCTGGTCGGTCTGGGGGCGCCCAAGCTGCGCCCCTGGATCGTGGAGGGCGCGGTCGAGCCACGAACAGTTGTCACCCTGACCCTGTCCGTCGATCACCGCGTGAGCGACGGTCGACAGGCCGCGCGTTTCATCGCGGAGTTCCAATCTCATATCGCTTCGCCGGAGACACTATGACCAAGGAAGACATTCGCACCGCTTTCATCGAAGAGCTGCTCGACATCGCCCCCGACATCGACCCGGACACCTTGGGCGAGGACGATCACCTGCAGGACGATCTTGAACTCGACTCTATGGATGTCCTGAACCTGGTGACCGCGCTGCATCGGAGGCTGAATGTCGACATCCCGGAAACGGATTATCCGCAGATCGCCACATTGGCGCTTGCGGTGTCTTATCTGACCGCCCGTGTGACGTGATCGACGCCAAAGGCTTACCCGGATTGTGTCGCAATTTGACCGTCGTCAATGCGGGGCGGATCTTTCACCGGGACAGTCGAATGGCGGCTTCAAGACCCCAAAGGAACGACCCGACCACCTACGCTAACACATTCTCCGCGTGATCTCTCATCACCTCAGCCCTCTTGAGAGGGACCCATGACTGATGCGGCCATGTGAGCCGCCAACCTAGGGAAAGACACCCATGCGCGCGATGGTCTTGGAAAAACAGAACGCCCCGCTGGTCTTCCGCGATCTGCCGGACCCCGCCCCGGGACCGGGCGAAGTGCGGCTCAAGGTGGAAGCCTGCGGCGTCTGCCGCACCGATTTGCATATTCTCGATGGCGAGCTCTCCCATCCCAACCTCCCACTGATACTGGGACACGAGATCGTCGGGCGCGTCGACGCGCTTGGCGCGGGTGTCGACGGTCTGACACTGGGCCAGCGGGCCGGGGTGCCTTGGCTTGGCCGCACATGCGGGACATGTCCGCATTGCCGCGCACATCGCGAGAACCTCTGCGACGCACCTGAATTCACTGGCTACGACCGAAACGGTGGATATGCCGAACTCTGCGTGGCCGACGCCGGATATGTCTTTCCTCTGCCCGACGATGCGGACCCGGTGCGACTGGCACCGCTGCTTTGCGCGGGGCTGATCGGGTACCGCACGTTGAAACTCGCCGGTTCCGCCGAGCGTATCGGGTTTTATGGGTTCGGGGCGGCGGCGCATATCCTGTGCCAGCTCTGCGTCTGGCAGGGCAAAATGGTTTATGCCTTCACCCGGCCCGGCGACCAGTCGGCGCAGGCCTTCGCCCGTCGTCTGGGCGCGGTCTGGGCAGGGTCGTCCGACGACAGCCCGCCCGAACCACTGGACGCCGCATTGATTTTTGCGCCAGTCGGCGCGCTTGTTCCGAAGGCGCTGAAGGCGGTGCGCAAGGGCGGCTGTGTCGTGTCGGGCGGCATCCACATGAGCGACATTCCTACCTTTCCCTACGCCGATCTTTGGCATGAACGGGTCATCCGTTCGGTTGCAAACCTGACGCGCAGCGATGGCGAGGAGTTCCTGCCGCTGGCCATTCAGGCCGGCATAGAGACCGAAACCACGATCTATCGCCTTGAACAGGCCAATCTTGCGCTGGATGACCTTCGCTCCGGGCGCTTCACCGGGGCCGCCGTTCTGGTTCCCTGATGCGGCCGATTTCCGACAATCTGGCGTATACCGAACAGCTCGCGCGGCCGGGGCTGCGAGGATTTTTGTGACAGGTCACGGCGCAGAGGAGTCACTGATGGTTGCCGGACATCAGGGATTTTTCTGCCACGCCCCAAAAGTCCCCCTGCACCGCAAAATTGGTGCAGGTGATGCTTTAGCAGGTGCCTTTACCCTGTCTCTCGCTTTCTCGTGGCGATGGACTGAACAGGACCTCAAATGGGGCGTTGCAGGTGCTGCCGCTACAGTTGGCCCCGAAGGGGCCACGTTTTGCGGCCCCTGCGAAACCAAAACCTTGTTGCCCCAATGCCGATTGGAGAATTGTTAGGATCACTGGTGTTGTGTGACGATCAACAAATCTCTTGATTGCTCAAGCTATCGGATCGGAACCCAATATCCGATGCGGCTCATTTGAGCATCCTGATCCGCTAAATCTCATGATAAACTGGCCAGTGAGAATAGACTGTGTCATTGGTGCGCCTGATAATCGACAACGCGCTGGGTCGCCACCAGAAGAGCGGATGAAAGGCAAGCCCCCTTGCCTACCCCGATATAGTCGTCGCGGTCCCGCGACACATGCTCCCGCCCGGCACCATGCAGTCTACGAAGTGTAGCCGTTTCTCGACCGGGCACACCTCTGCATCCTTCATCGCCTCAATCCACACCGCCACAGCCCGCAATTTTCTGTTTGCAGGGGGCCCTTTCCACAGTTTCGCATCGCCGTGCGAGAAGATGCCATGCTCCTGATCTCGTGCGCATTGACCGCCATCAATGACGGCGCGGCCCGCGTGTCACAGTTTGTTGCAAGACTGACTGAGGAGAACGGGATTTGGACAAATATCTGATCTGGTACGAAGACCTGCGGCGTGGCGATGTCGCAGTCGTGGGCGGCAAGAATGCCTCGTTGGGCGAGATGATTTCAACCCTCACCGCCAAGAACATTCGCGTGCCAGACGGCTTTGCCACGACAGCCGAAGCTTATCGCGGCTTCATCGCGGCCAACGGTCTGAAACAACTCATCACCGAGCGGATTGATGCGCTTGATGCCGGACGCACGACGCTGCACGAGGCCGGTGCGGCCATTCGGACCGCAATAACCGCCGGCGAATGGCCTAGGGAAACGGCGGAAGCGATATGCGCCGCCTATCGAGACCTCGCAAAACGCAGGGGCCAAAAAGAGCCATCGATTGCCGTCCGGTCTTCCGCCACGGCCGAGGACTTGCCAGATGCAAGTTTCGCTGGACAGCAAGAGACCTTTCTCAACATCACCGGAGAGGCGGCGCTGCTCGATGCATGCCGCCGATGCTATGCGTCGCTCTATACCGACCGGGCAATTAGCTACCGTCAAATTCTGGGATTCGGTCGGACGGACGTCGCCTTATCGGTTGGCATTCAGCTCATGGTCCGCTCTGACATCGGCAGCTCAGGCGTCATGTTTTCGATAGACACAGAGAGCGGGTGTGACCGTTTCGTGCTGATAAACGGTGCGTGGGGGTTGGGGGAGAACGTTGTGCAAGGCGCGGTGAACCCAGACGAATTTCAGGTCTTCAAGCCCTTCCTGGACGATACCGGCCGGCTGCCAATCGTTTCCAAGACACTGGGCACGAAAGAGATCAAGATGATCTATGGCCAGGCCGGCGAAGCGGCGACACGCAACGTGCCGACCTCGGAGGCTGAACGCGAGCGCTTCACATTGAGCGATGAAGAGGCCGTGGAACTGGCCCGATATGCGAAGACCATCGAGGCGCATTACGGCGTCGCCATGGACATGGAATGGGCAAAAGACGGTAAGACCGGTGAGTTGTTCATCGTTCAGGCGCGCCCTGAAACTGTACAGTCACGCAAGTCTGGGGCAGTGTTCCAGTCATTCAACGTCACACCGTCAGGCAAGCTGATGGTACAGGGCCTGAGTGTCGGGAATGCAGCGGCTGCGGGCCGGGTTTGCCTGATCCGCTCAGCGCATGAGATCGACCGCTTCGTTGATGGCTCGGTGCTCGTCACCTCGACCACCGACCCCGACTGGGTGCCGATCATGAAACGTGCCGCCGCCGTCGTCACCGACCACGGCGGACGAACATCGCACGCTGCCATCGTCAGCCGAGAACTGGGACTTCCGGCAGTCATCGGCACTGGTAGCGCAACCCATATCTTGCACGAAGGTCAGGACGTTACCGTCTCCTGCGCCGAAGGTGAAACCGGAGCGGTCTATGATGGGCTGGGACACATCGAGGTCAGCGACATCTCACTTGACGACGTGCCTCAGACACGAACCTGCGTGATGCTGAATATCGCCAACCCTTCGGCCGCAGTCCGTTGGTGGCGGCTCCCGGTGGACGGCGTCGGATTGGCACGGATGGAATTCCTGATCAGCAACGAAATCAAGGTACATCCGCTGGCCCTGCTAAACCCTGACCAGGTGAAGGACGCGACGGAGCTTCGCGCCATTACCGAACTGATAAAGGGATACCAGGACGGACCCACCTATTTCACACAGCGGCTGGCTATGGGTCTGGCGCGGATTGCCTCCGTCTGGTATCCGAAACCGGTGATTGTCCGACTGAGTGATTTCAAGTCGAATGAGTACGCCGACCTTCTCGGCGGCCGTCACTTTGAACCATCGGAAGAAAACCCGATGATCGGCCTCAGAGGCGCAGCGCGCTACTATTCGGCTTTCTACCGCGATGCCTTCGCGCTGGAATGCGCCGCACTGAAGCGGCTGAGGGACGAGATGGGCTTTACCAATGTCATCGCTATGGTGCCCTTCTGTCGCTCCCCCGAAGAGGCGGACAAGGTGCTGGAGGTAATGGACGCGAATGGCCTCCGACGCGGAGAGAATGGTCTCGAAGTCTATGTGATGACCGAGATTCCATCGAACGTGATCCGGGCCAAGGAATTCTCCGAGCGGTTTGATGGCTTTTCCATCGGATCAAATGATCTGACCCAACTCACGCTGGGCGTCGATCGCGATAGCGAAGCGCTGGCCGATGTGTTCCGCGAGCGCGACCCGGCGGTGCTCTGGATGATCGAGACCGCCATTCTGCGCGCACACGAGGCCGGACGGAAGATCGGGCTCTGTGGTCAGGCGCCCAGCAATGATCCGGATTTCGCACGCCTGCTGGTAAGCGCCGGGATCGACACGATCTCCGTGACGCCGGACAGCTTTTTGAACGTCAAACGCAATGTGGCACAGGCCGAGAAGGATGACCTCAGCGAGGGTCAGGCTTGATAGTACTCTGAAGGTCGTCTCCATTTCAGGGACTGGATGGAAAACCCGCTCCAAGTCGCGCAGCGACCCCGGCTGTCATACTCCATTCCAATTCGGAGACGGCATGCCTTTCGGTCAATAGGTCGTTGACGGAAGTCAAAGCGAGGCGACGACCTCGGCGCAATATGTCACCAAAGCAAGAGTGGAGGGTCCGATGGTCATGGTTTTAGGAAAAGTTGCATTAGTCACCGGCGCGGCAGCTGGGATCGGTCGTGCAACGGCACAGAAATTTGCCGAGGAGGGTGCCAAGGTCGTGGTGTCCGACATAGATCAGCCGGGTGGCGAAGAAACCGTATCGCTGATCAAGAATCATGGCGGCGATGCCGTGTTCGTCAGGGCGGACGTTTCCAGACCCGAAGACGTCGAAAGACTGATTGATGAAACGGTCAGGTCCTACGGACGCCTCGACTGCGCATGCAACAATGCCGGTATCGAAGGGAAGATCGCTCCGCTGGCGGATCAGACAATTGAGAACTTCGACGCGATATTGGGTGTCAACCTGCGCGGCACGTTTCTCTGTCTTCGAGCCGAGATCCGGCAGATGCTGACGAACAGAGGCGGCGCCATCGTCAACTTGGCCTCGGTCGCCGGTCTCGTCGGTTTCCCCGGGCTTTCACCCTATACCGCATCGAAACATGCGGTGAACGGCCTGACAAAGAACGCAGCACTTGAATATGGGAAACTGGGGATACGGGTGAACTCGGTTTGCCCCGGAGGAATTGACACCCGCATGCTTGACTCGCTTGCTGAGCAGAGCATAGGCGGCGCACAGTCCACGCGGGAGATGATGGACCCCCTGCATCCGATCGGGCGGATCGGCACGCCCGAGGAAGTTGCGGAACTGATCGTCTGGCTGTGTTCGGACCGTGCCGGTTTCATGAGCGGTGCCAATGTACCCGTCGATGGTGGATTTGTAGCTCAATAGCATATAGCATCCCGGCGACATACAAAGCACCCTGCCCTGCTTGTGAGTATACGCTCAGAATGAGACTGTGGCCTGAGCGCTACACACGGGTGCCGCTGCGTGATAGTCCGCACTCGCCTCCCCGAATGCGGTGGCGAGGCGATCATCGAGGGCGCCACGTTCAGCAACGCGCTCCAGTTCGTATTCCGCCGGGAAACGCCACATCCGCAGAACCCAATCGACGACCGGGCCATCACCGTTCAGGGCAAGGCTCGTGTCGCTTTGGGTTACCGGCAACATGTCGCGGTAAATTTCAGGTGCCGCTGGTTGGTTCAGTTCCAGTTCGCGGGCCGTCAGGCCCCTGCGGAGCGCAACCGTGCTCAGGCCCATGTCGTCGTATTTGACGGCACGTTTCAGCTTTCGCCAGTGTCGCCTCAAAGAAACACATAGCGCCCTGCGTCTCGATGACCTCGACGGGATCATCAGTGGCGAACGCATGGTCCGAGGAAAGGGATTGGATCGTTTCGGCCTGTTCCATCGCCCCCCGTTGGCAGTGCCAGTGTTACCCACGACCGGTCGGTACCACATTGACGCCACGCAATGCCATAACCCCGCCAACATGCGATGTTTGAACGAAATTTCGCTTCAAAGAGGGAGCAAGGAGCAATGGCAGAAACATCGTTGTAGCCACGGGCGGCTCGGATACGGGACACCGCGCGGTCGACTTTGCCGCCACATTGTCGAAGACGTTTACCATTGCCAAGCAAAGCGTCTGTAAATCTAGGGGCGCTTCAGTGGGAATACGCCACTTACAGTGAATTTCTTCATTCTCGTCAGCTCAATAAGACTTTTTGACTCAAAAAGATCCAGTCAAGAGCGCAAGCGCATTAGAGGCTGCAGACGTACCTGTAGACCCTGCATTGAGTTCGGACCGTATGAGAAAAAGCTTCACGAGGTCCTCTCTTTTTTCAGGGTCTGAAAATTGCGCGACCTCAGCGTTTCCAAAATATTGTTTGGCTTTGTCTTTAAAAATCGTCAGCTGTTGGTCCAAATCCAATGTGCTGACAGAACTCGGAAGTCCAAGCGCAGTTTGCAGTACAGACCTCACAGCTTCATTTCCCATAACTGAGTACCAACGACCGTTTTCCGTCGTATCTTTATTTGCAATTTCTGTCAGCTCTGTCTCAATATTTAGAGCAAGCCGCATGTCATCATTTTGCTCTCCAACGGCAATTTCAAATTGCTTATTTTGGTAAGAAGAAATGATCTCGTCCGGAAAATCACTCAGTACAGTGTTCGGGATGTCGAAATTTCCAAACCCGAATGCTTCTGAAAATTTAAAGTAGCGTTTGTCGGACAGCTTATTGGAAAGTGAATCTGAATCTAGTGTTCCCTCGTCTAAAACACGTTCGATGAAGTACTTGTTGTTGATGTCATCATCCAACCCGAATGCTCCCAGAGCAACTTTGAGAAGGCGGAAATTGGACACCAGTTCCTCGGCAGACTTTACCTCCGCGATATTCTCGCGGAAGTAATCGATGTCGCGCTTGATTTCAGAGGAGGCGTTGAACGCCTCTTGCTGGTTGTCCTTTGTGCGTTGAAGGACAACCCATCCAGCGTAGCCACCAAATGGAACAACAGGCTGATAGCTCATTGATATTTAGCGGCCGACAAGAGCCGTTCTTCTCTTGGAATGAGCGCGCGAAGCAACTTGAGTGCTTGGTAATACTGATCGTTTTGGATTTCAGCCGTCGCAGTGTTCAAAATTTTGCGGCTGTCGGGGTCTGTTAGAACCTGACTAAGCTGCTCAATGCCACGCATAAGCTGAATGCGCGCATCTTTTGGCTCAGCGTCGCCCGAGAGGACGAGTTGCGCTATATAGCACACTCTGCGAACTGGAGTGTTTACTTCTTCAGGGTGAATCGCATCGCGTAGCCTGAGGATGTTTGCATTTGGCGTCACGATTGAAAGCCGGGACCGTCGATCTCCATTTTCAATCACGGCACCGTTGATCAGAACCCGTTCTTTTGGGCCGAGTTTTAGTACGAGGCCACTCATTTACTGACCCTCCCGATGCAAGCCGCGCATAATGGCTGTGTTGATGTCAATGAGAGCTGTCTCATTGGCTTTTTTAGAAAGAATCGCTGATGTGTGTTGAGCTGTGAATTGAGCAAGATAAAAGATTTTTGCTCTGAGCTCTTTTGGGAGTTGATTGTCTTTATCAGCAACACTGGAGGCGAGGAGCGTCCAGAGGCGACGATTGTCGTAAAGAGCTTTTACATAATCAGGGTAAGACGTTTTCTTATCTTCTGAGGCTTGGCGCAGACGGTGCGTAATGCGCGCGAAAGCCTCGTACTCGGTGCCGCGAGGTGTACGAATCGGGGCGGTGGTATTGGAATAGGCCGTTCGGGCCATTTGGAGAGCGTTCACGTCGTATCCTTCCGGTGACAATGAATTCTACAGCGCGGGTTTTACCGCGGTGAAAACCGGGCGCCGATCTGGCGCCCGGAAGGTTGCTCTTAGCCGAAGAGCGACAGGATCGACTGCGGTGCCTGGTTTGCGATCGAAAGAGACTGCACGCCCAGCTGTTGCTGAACCTGAAGCGCCTGAAGTTTGGCAGAAGCCTCTTCCATATCCGCGTCAACCATAGAGCCAATGCCGGACGTCAATGCATCGGTCAGGTTGGAGATAAAGGTCGATTGGGTTTCAATGCGACCTTGGGCCGAACCAAACGACGCGGCTGCGTCGATCGAGTTGTTGATAAGAGTCTCGATGTTCCCAAGAGCCGCATCAGCGCCTGAATTGCTGGTTACATCAATGCTGTCGAGCCCGAAAAGACCACCAGAGGCTTTACCGCCTTCGTTACCAGTAACGGAGAAAGCAAGAGAAGACCCGGCATTATCGACTTTCAAAGACCACTGTCCAGTGGTTGCGTCCTTGGCTACGGTTGTGCTGATGTCTGCAAGGCCAGCCGAGTCAATTGCCGTTTTCAACCCCTTGGCGACGTCCTCCATTGATTCGCCTTTACCGGCGACATAGTTGTAGGAACTTCCGCCGACAGTGACTTTGTAGCCATCACCTTCCTTCACAGCGGCTGAAGTCGAAAGAGCAATGTTTTCTGCACGTTCGTCGATGTCACCAGATGTTGCCGTCAGAGAGCCGGTGCCATTTAGGGTTGTGATCAAGACATCACCGTCACCTGCTGTCGTCTCGCCCACGCTCACAGAAACACCTTCGAAGGCCTTGGTGGAACTGACTGTCAGTGTACCGTCACCATTGCCAGTCGCTGTCACGCCTTCGATGCCGAGACCATTGATGAGACCAGCAAGACCATCTCCAACGTCAGCAACGGCTGTGCCGGTGGCAGTAAAGCTGACCTCAATGCCGGCGACGCTCAAGGTTGCCACGTCATTCGCAGCCCAGGTGTTGCCGACTGTCACAATTGCAGTATTTGCGGTATTGGACACAGCTGCGGCAGACGCGGTTGCGTTGGATGCGAGAGATGTACCCGAACCATAGGTCCCTGCACTGGTGGAAAGATCCATGCGATTTACTGTGATGTCCGAGGCCGTCACGGTCCCGTCAGAAGCACGGTCCAAAGAGGACAAGATTTTAACGTCGTCGGTGCCTTCAACAAGGCTCAGACCATTGAACTGGGCTGCGCCGATGACCGATTTCACCTGACCGACCAAAGCGTCAATATCGGTTTGGATTTTTGCGCGATCGACGTTTTCTTCCTGAGACGCCACAACTTTTTCTTTGATGTTGGTCAAAAGGTCGGTGACCGTCTCGGAGGCTTGAGCGGCAACAGAAAGCGTTGATTCACCGAGGGCAAGACTGTCAGAGATTGCGTTGAAACCGGCAACATCCGATTCCATGACTTTCGAAATGGCCCAGACCGAAGAGTTGTCCTTGGCGGATGCAACATCTTTACCGGTCGAGATCATGCTCTGAGTCTTGGAAAGATTAGAGTTGATGGAGTTCAAGGTTTGCAGCGCAACCATTGCGCCATTGTTGGTCAGAATGCTGGACATAGCATAATTTCCTTTGATCTAGGGACGCGTTTTGCGCCGCATGAGTTTCGAGATCCACCCCCACGGGCAGGTTCAGGATCGTCATTCTGACTGATTACGGACGACCGCTTCCGGTCTACCGTGCCACCCCCTCGGGATGCACTCTGATCTATGAAGCTTAAAGGCTAAGAGTTCCCTAAGCTGTTCCGAATTGATGCTTCTAATTTGAGGCAAAAATCGGGCAAACGCTTATGCTTTTCTCTTCATGGTTAACGACTTATTGCCAATCGGGGTGGTTTTCCCTGCGGGCCCATAGGCCGTGAAGCTGCGTGATGTATTGCGCAACGAAAGCAATTTTTCCCGCGCAGATCTGATCCCCTTTGCAGACGCCATAAGAAGACGACTGTTGTGCTCTGAGCGCTGCTTCAACGCCTTTAAATCAGATGGAGAGATCTGCGCTTTGGCCACCATGACAAGAAGCGATTCTTTGGTCTTCGAGAGTTTTTCGAGAGTCGAAAAGTCGCTTTTGAGAATCGCGGCCTTTTCTTTATCCAAAAGATCTGACAGCGCTACAGCCGGCCGAAAGGCATCAAGAAGTGCCATTTATACTCTCCTTTAAAGCGTCAAATATGTGTTCCGCGAGACCGATTCCGCCAGCTTCAACAATCTTTTCTGCCTGAGCCTGAACCAAAAAGGAGGAAAATTGATCTTCGCCCGTTCCACCTCCGAATGTATCTGGCGTTTCACCGAATCCAGCAGTTTTCAACATTTCGGCAAGAAATGTTGCCTCGAGCTTATTCGCAGCATCCTGCAACTTTTCCTCTTGGGACGTCTTTAAAGTCTGACTGTGTTGGATCGCATTGATTGCGTTCGGGGTCATGGGCGGGTCGCTCCAATTCGAAGTATTTTTCGACTCATACCCCCCATTCGGTAAAGAAGCGGTAACCACTCGCGGAGGATAGTGACATCACGGCGAAAGAAATCCCGGATGCAAGAAATGCAATTACAGACTTTAGACTTCGCAGCGAGTGCGCGCACTGACGGTCAAAACCGTTCCCAAAACACACCTGTGCCAGGGGATATTTTGCCCGAACATCCTAAAGGCACCTTTGCCTCCGTTTTCGGGGGACAAGGCGACACAGCAAAACCGGAGGTGAAGCAGGGTGGCGGTGACGCGGTTATGCCCGGCGTGGCTATGGCTGCGGGGAATGGTCAAATGATGCAAACCTCCGCCAAGGATGTCTTTGATGGGTTGACGGTTGTTGCGGGTGAGCGCACCACGACGAACGACGAAAGCTATGAACTGAGTGACACGCCAGACGACGGTTTTGCGCCTGAGACCATTCCATTTGATGGACGACAGGTCGACAAAGCTCTGTTAGTTCAACCTTTTACAACAACCTCTGTTGAGGTACGCTTTGCACCGCAAGGAGATGATCGGCCCAACACTCCGCTTTCCGTAACGTCATCCGAGGTCGACAACACCCCGTCTTTCACCAAAAACATTGAGTTGGAATCCAAAGAAGACGCCACGCAAAATCCGGCTGACGAAATCGCCGATCTCTTTGTGGGTGAGGCAGAAGCTGATTTCCCTGTAGAACAATCCGGGAATGAGGTGTATTCGGCCCAGAACGGCCAAAATGGGTCAGGGAGTTTAGATTTCCTCAATCGCCCTGAAAACCAGGGTAACACGCCTCAAGCCACGGCGACACCAAGCCACACCAGTGAAGTCTCCACAGGAGAGATGACTGGACAGGGGCGCTCTTTTGATGCTGCTGCGTACAAAAATGAGTCCCTCAAATCCACAGTCGCGCGTTCAAAAACCATACACTTGGAGCCTTCCAAAGACGGTGAACTCAAAATAAGCCGTAATGAAACAGTGCTTTTGGGCATGAATTTTGCGTCAGATGATGCGGTGCCGGATGTGGATCAATCCACGATTTCAAAAGCGGTTGAAAAGCCAAGCGCGCGCTCTGACGCGGCAGGACATGCAAATGCCAAACCTGCGATCTCCTCCGTTCTTTTGCAGGCAGACACCACAACAGAGCAGACATCAGAATCTCAGTCGGACGACATCCTTACGGTGAAAGATGACAAGGTCCGATTGGATTCTGATCTGATCGGACCGAAAGTTGGCACCGGGCCTCTCAAAGCCACAGCGGGTCAAATCGGAACACTTCCAAACCCCTCCGGTCTAGAAAAAACGACGCTCACGCCACTCATGTCAGAGGGGGTGTCAGAGACTGCGAGCCGCATTGAAGCGCCAAAGGCCGCGACGGAAACGCAGACGTTCACCCAACAAAACACGCTGCAAGCGAAGGGTGGCACAGAACAATCCGCTACCGCTCACGTCGCCACTCAGCAAAATGACGGCGATGCGCACATCGGGCGTCATTCGGATGGGGCCGCGGCTGAGAAAGCGCGGCAGGACGGCGACGGGACCGACATTGCAACCCGCGCAACGGCGACACTCAGCACATCGACCGTGGCCCCTTCGGCTCTCGTCGTGTCTCAAATCACGCCGTTGACGCATGCGGAAGCAGAAGAGCTCAAGGCGGGCGTAGAGGGCATCTCCGAGAGGCTTGGCGAACAGGCGCATGTTCTGTCAGCCGCCGATCGTGCGAATGAAGCCAATTCCCCGGTCAGTATGGCAACAAAAGCGGACCTGCCAACTCGGGTCGCGATGCAGCTTGCCGATGCGGCACGGCAACTTCCTGATCGCCCTGTTGAAATCACTCTCTCCCCCGAAGAATTGGGCAAAGTCCGACTCTCTTTTCAGCTGTCAGAAAACGGTGCGATACATGTGGTGATTGCGGCTGAACGGGGTGAAACGCTTGATCTTTTGCGGCGCAACATCGACAGCCTGATGACCGAATTCCAAGATCTTGGATATGAGAACAGCGGGTTCTCCTTTCAGAGCTTTGATCAAGGATCTCAAGGGGGTGATCAACAAAAATTCGACAGTTCTGAAGGAACATCTGCGGAGAGTTTGAGCGCCACGCCTCCCGCCTCCAACCCACACATTCAGCCCGTGCGCCTTGCGCTTGATGCGACGTCCGGCATGGATCTTAGACTCTAAAGGAGTGTCAGATGACCAACACAATTACACCCGCGACGACCACGTCCTCCAGTTCGACAAGCTCGAAATCCTCGAACGCCAACGACACGTCAAGCGCCGTCGGGTCCGATTTTGATACGTTTCTCAAAATGCTGACCGTGCAAATGCAAAACCAAGATCCGCTTAACCCGATTGATTCGACCGATTACGCAACGCAGCTCGCGACATTCTCATCGGTCGAACAAGCGGTTTTAACCAATGATCTTCTAGAAGACCTCTCGGCTCAGCTTGGGCTTATGGGGTTTTCGCAATTGTCAGGCTGGGTCGGTATGGAGGCGCGCAGCGAAGAGGCCGCGTATTTCGATGGTTCACCGGTCTCGATCAAATCCGATCCTGCCACTGCCGCAGACAAAACTGTTTTGGTCGTGCGCGATTCGAAAGGAAATGTTGTCCAACAGGTCACCATGGACCCAACCTCGGATGTTGTGGAATGGGCGGGCGTCGATGACGATGGTGACCCATTCAAGACCGGGCTTTATCGTTTCGAACTCGAAAATTACAGCGGCGAAACCTATCTCTCCACCACATCTGTCGAAACCTATTCCCGCATTGTTGAAGCACGATTTGACGGAGGATCGACCATTTTGGTGCTGGAAGGCGGCAATGAAATTGATTCCGATTCCGTCACGGCGCTACGCGATCCAAGTTGATGTATTCGCGGGTTGCGACGTCTGCCCGACCTCCCTAAACTCCGACGATCCCGCGTTCGGAGACCGCATTGATGACATCCATCGCCCAAGACGCAGATGTGACGCCGCCACAAGAAATTTTGGCTCAGGCGGATCGTATGTTGATGGCGCCGATGGACTGGTCGCGTTTGTCTGGTGGCCGGACCAACGCCATTTGGCGAGTGGTCAGCCCAAGCGGTGATTGGGTGTTTAAGCTCTTTGACGAATCGCGCGCGAACCCTCTGTTCCCGAACGACCCCAAGGCCGAAATTGCCGCGCTTTGTGGCCTTAAAGGGAATGATCTTGCGCCTGAGTTCGTCGCCCAGTTTGCAACATCAAAGGGGCCTTGTCTGATCTACACCTACCTACCCGGCGCATCGGTGGCCAAAACCGATGGCTCGGTTCTCAGGGCGCTAGGGCAATTACATGCCCTGCCCACCCCCCTTGGGATTCGGCAGGTTGATGTCAGCCCATCAACGCTATTGGCAGACGGAAATCGGTTTCTGAATGGCCAAACGACGGTCTTCGCCAAGCGACTGCGCAGCCACAGACCCGCTCTGCGCGATGTACCGCCCATGCCGCCCGCGTTTCTTCACGGCGATCCAACGCCCGCGAATGCGCTGTCACGGGGCGGCATGATCCGGTTTGTCGACTGGCAATGCCCGGCACTCGGAGACCCGACAGCGGATTTGGCCATCGCGCTTTCGCCAGCCATGCATCACGTTTACGGTCAGGCCGAACTGAGCCTCGCGGATGAAATGTCCGCCCTTGAGAGCTATCCCAACCCGGAGATTGTGGATCGCTACCGACATCTGCGCCCCTTTTTCAGGTGGCGTATGGCGGCCTATTGCGTTTGGAAAGCGACCATGGGCGAAGAGATTTACGCGCAAGCCGCCGAGGCAGAGCTCAGCTTAGAGCAAGCGCTATAACCGCACCGATCCCGGCCGCAACCGCACCGCCCGCCACCAACCAAAGCGCCTGCTTTCTGTCCGAACGCGGCTCCACAGCTGGGGCCGTTTGCGTTTGTGCGATCAACAATGTCTCGGCCAACTGCGGTAATTTCGGGCCAAATCGCGCCAAAACAGTTGCCGTGCGCCACAAATCCCGTGTCAGCGCACGTGGGCCGATGTTGGATTTGATATAGCTCTCGACCACGGGACGGGAGACTTCCCAAATGTTGATATGCGGATCAAGCGAACGCGATACGCCTTCGACCACCACCATCGTGCGTTGCAACAAAATCAGCTCGGTACGCGTTTCCATGCCGAACCGTTCCGTCACCTCAAACAGATAGGACAAGAGTCGCGCCATCGAAATCCGGCTCGCATCCATGCCAAAAATCGGGTCACCCACGGCGCGAAGCGCACGGGCAAATTCATCAACATCCCGGTCAGCGGGAACATAGCCCGCTTCGAAATGAACTTCCGCCACGCGTTTATAGTCTTTTTTGATAAATCCGTAGATAATCTCGGCGTAAACGCGTCGGGTATACTCATCCAGCACGCCCATGATGCCAAAATCGAGCGCGATGACATCGCCATTTGCGGCGATCTTGAGATTGCCCTGGTGCATGTCCGCGTGAAAAAAACCATCGCGTAGCGCATGACTCAGGAACATCTGCAACACCTTGCTGCCAAGAGCGGCGCGATCATGCCCGGCGGCAATGATTTGGTCGATGTCGGAGGCCGTGATCCCATCGACCCATTCAAGCGTCATCACCCGACGCGCCGACAGGGCCCAATCCACGGCAGGCACAGAGAAGCCCTCATCATGTGCGGTATTGGCGGCAAACTCAGACGCCGAAGAGCTTTCAAGGCGCAGATCCAACTCACCTTTCACCACGCCTTCAAAATGCGCAATCACTTCGGTGGGGCGCAGACGGCGAGAGGCGGGGGAAAACTTTTCGATCAGGGATGCGGCGAAATAAAACGCATCCACGTCTTTGCGAAACGCTTTTTCAATACCGGGGCGCAGCACCTTCACCGCAACCGACTGTCCGGTATCGGCGCGTACGGCCTTATGGACTTGGGCGATAGAGGCCGCCGCCACAGGTTCGGAAAACTCCGAAAACAGTTCTGAGATGGGCTGCTGGAGTTCAGCCTCGACCATTTTGATCGCCACATCGCGCGGGAAGGGCGGCAGGTCGTCTTGGAGAACTTGCAATTGCTTGGCCAGATCGACCCCCACCACATCAGGTCGGGTCGATAGAATTTGGCCGAATTTTATATAGGCAGGTCCGAGCGCCGTGATCGCACGAGTCAGTGGCGGCAAGGTCTCGTCACCGCGATAGCCGAGCCAACGAAACGGCCAAACCACGGTTCTGGCAAAGATGCGAAAGGCACGCGGGGCCTCCATCGCATCCATGGCCTGTTTCATCGCGCCGGTGCGCTCCATCGTAGCCCCGGTACGGATCAGCCGCCAAATATTGTGGGGACCGCGCATTAGATTTTCCATCCCGAATGAAGCGCCGCAATGCCAAGGCTCAAATTACGATACTTCACATTATGAAATCCTGCGGTCTTTATCATATTCGCAAATGTTTCTTGGTCGGGAAACTTGCGGATGCTCTCCACCAAATACTGATAGCTGTCGCGGTCGCCGGCAATCATCTGACCCATGCGCGGGATGACGTTGAACGAGTAAAGATCATAGGCCTTTTGCATCGCAGGGTTGGGCAGTTGCGAGAACTCCAGCACCATCAAACGTCCGCCAGGCTTCAACACCCGGTAGGCCTCAGACAGGGCATCTTCGATCCGGGTCACATTTCGAATGCCAAAAGAGATTGTGTAAACGTCGAATTGGTTATCCTCAAATGGCAAGGCCATTGCATCGCCCGTGACCCAATTCAGGCTCTCGGCCATCTGTTCGGCCTCAGCGCGTTTGCGGCCCGCAACCAACATCGACTCTGTCATGTCGAGCACAACGGCGCTTGCCCCCGGCGCGCGTTTGAGGAACCGAAACGACACGTCACCCGTGCCACCCGCCACATCTAAAAGCCGCTGACCGGGGCGCGGAGCGAGCCAGTCCATCAGCGCGTCTTTCCAAATCCGGTGAATGCCCATCGACATCACATCGTTCATAATGTCGTATTTCGAGGCCACGGAGGTAAAGACACCATGGACCATCCCGGCCTTTTGATCTTCGGCCACATCTTTAAAACCAAAATGTGTCGTCTTCTCGCCGGTATTGGTCATCGTGCTTGCACCTTTCTCGAAACTTACCCTTCTTATAGGCCTCATACCGGGCGTGACAATCGCATGTGGAAAACGGAGAGATCAAAATGCCGGAATTACCAGAGGTCGAGACGGTTCGTCGCGGGTTGGAACCCTCTATGGCGGGGGCGGTGATCGCGCGGGCCGAGGTCAATCGCCCCGATCTGCGCTGGCCCTTTCCCGAAAACATGGCCGCGCGGCTGACTGGCGCGCGTGTCGAGCGACTCAGACGTCGGTCGAAATACATCTTGGCCGATCTCGATACCGCTGAGACGCTTTTGATCCATCTGGGGATGTCGGGACGCATGACCGTGTCAGGCGACCCCCTAGGCCAATTCACCCATGAGCATCCGCAGTTGGAAAAGCACGATCATGTGGTCTTTCACATGGAAAATGGCGCGCGCGTGACGTTTAACGACCCGCGTCGGTTTGGGGCTATGGATTTGATGGCAACGGGCACGGAGGCGGCGCATCCGCTTTTGGCCAGGCTCGGGCCCGAACCTTTGGGCAATCAGTTTGATGAGGCGCATTTAATCGCTGCGTTTACAGGCAAAAACAGCCCGATTAAAACCGCGCTTTTGGATCAGCATATTGTCGCTGGGCTTGGCAATATCTATGTGTGCGAGGTGTTGTTTCGCGCGGGCATCCATCCGACGCGCAAGGCGGGTCAGATTGCCAAAGCGCGTGTCGCTTCACTTGTGCCAATCATACGCGACGTGTTGTCGGAGGCGATCGAAGCGGGTGGATCGTCATTGAAAGATTTCCGTCAGGCGGATGGTGAGCTTGGCTATTTCCAACACAACTTTCGCGTCTATGGTCGCGAAGGCGCGCCTTGTGTCTCACCCGAGTGCACATCCGAGATTAAAAGGATCGTTCAGTCCGGGCGCTCGACCTTCTTTTGTCCAATCTGTCAGAGATGACTTGATCCCTCTGGGCCAAGTGTTAGGACTCCCCAAACTGCGATCCACTCATGGAGGGTGATATGGCCTACAAAACGCTTATTACAGAAATCAAAGATGACGTGGAACTGATCCGGCTGAACCGCCCTGATGCTCTAAACGCTTTGAATTCACAGCTTTTGTGCGAATTGGCCGATGCCGTCACCAAAGCCGACCGCGATCCAAAGGTGCGGGTGATTGTCATCACCGGATCCGAAAAGGCCTTTGCAGCGGGCGCTGACATTAAGGAAATGTCGGAAAAAACCTACGCCGATATGGCGACGGAGAACTTTTTTACCAACGATTCCAATGCCATTTTGGCCGCGCGCAAGCCGATCATCGCCGCGGTGTCTGGCTATGCACTGGGCGGCGGGTGTGAATTGGCAATGATGTGCGATTTCATCATTGCCTCTGACACAGCGAAATTTGGCCAGCCTGAAATCAATCTTGGCATCATCGCAGGCCTTGGCGGCACACAGCGATTGACGCGCTTTGTGGGAAAATCCAAAGCGATGGAAATGCATCTGACGGGCCGTTTCATGGATGCCACCGAGGCGGAGCGCTCGGGTCTTGTGTCGCGCGTGGTTCCGGCCAAAAACCTGCTTGAGGATGTGATGGCAACTGCCGCCAAAATTGCGGAGAAAAGCGCGATTTCTGTCGCCTCGGCGAAAGAGGCGGTCAATAGGTCTTATGAAACCACCTTGACTGAGGGTGTGTTGTTTGAGCGCCGGGCTTTCTATGCGCTCTTTGCGACAGAGGACCAAAAGGAAGGTATGGCCGCCTTTTTGGAAAAACGCGCGCCACAGTTCCGCGACAAATAAAGCTATTTCTGGCTTCCCTTATGGGCGATTCTGCTCTATGGGAGGCCTCACATGCGCGTGGAGCCCGCTTAGGCTATGATTGTCCTGCCCTTAACGGGGTGTTGGGGGCCGTGTGCAACATATATGCAACCAACCCCGAAAGAGGGAAACGATCATGGCAAATTCGCCCCAGTCCAAAAAACGCGCCCGTCAGGCCGTCGCCCGTACAGACGTCAACAAAGCACGTCGTTCGCGCATCCGTACCTTTATCCGTAAAGTCGAAGAAGCCATCCTGACCGGTGATCAAGCCGTCGCTTTGGCTGCTCTGCGTGCCGCGCAGCCGGAAATGATGCGTGGCGTCTCCAAAGGCGTTATTCACAAAAACACTGCAGCCCGCAAAATGTCCCGCCTTGCGGCACGCGTCAAAGCCATCAGCTAAGTCGTTCGACATTGATTAAAAAACGCGCTTTTGGGCGCGTTTTTCTTTGCCTGTTTAAGCGCGCATAGGCCCCCTTTTAAGCATTCGTTTAAAGATTACCGCACGAGGAATTCGGCATGAAGCGCCCCTGCCGCTTTGATGCTTTTAAGAATGTCGATCATATCCCTCGGAGAGACCCCCAGCGCATTGAGGCCCGCAATAACTTCTGACAAAGACGTGCCTTCGTCGATTTCCGCAAGGCCGATGCCTGGCTCCTCTTCAAGGGTTGCACGTGTGCGTGGCACGATGACAGTGCCCCCCTCGGAAAAGGGATTGGGCTGGATGACAAGGGGTTCCTCTTCGATCCGAAGCGTCAGATTTCCCTGACTCACAGCCACGCGGGAGATGCGCACATCCTCGCCCATCACAATGGTCCCAGAGCGCTGATCCACAACCACACGTGCCTTGCGCTCGGGCTGAACCGAGATGTTTTCCACCCGCCCCAACGCATGTGCCGGCGAAAGTTCACGGGTCGCTTTGATGTCCAAAAGGACAGTGCCCGCATCCAGCATACGCGACACCACACGACCAAAATCTTTGTTGATCGCATTTTCAATGCGTTCTGCGGTGGTGAAATCGGGATCGCGCAGGGCCAGCCGGACGGACTTCATTTGGGTAAAATCAAAATCAATTTCGCGCTCAACCCGCGCGCCGGCGGGGATGCTCCCAGATGTCGGAACGCCCTGAGTTACAGAGCCGCCGTCGCCCTGCGCCGATGCACCGCCCGCGATCACTGTGCCCTGTGCGACTGCGTAAATCTGTCCATCGGGAGCATTGAGCGGCGTCATGATCAACGTGCCGCCCAAAAGGCTTTTGGCATCGCCAATCGCTGACACGGTCACATCAATCTGTCCACCCGCCCGCGAAAAGGGCGGAAGTGTCGCGGTCACAAAGACGGCTGCGACGTTTTTCGGTCTGAACTGTTCGCCTGTAACGTTGACACCCAAGCGCTCCAGAATGTTCGACATGATCTCTTCGGTGAATGGCGCATTTCGAATACCGTCACCTGTGCCATTGAGACCAACAACAAGACCGTAGCCGACAAGATCGTTGCCACGCACGCCATCGAATTCGACGAGATCTTTTATTCGGATCGGATTCGCTTGCGCCGTTGCGACAAGAAGGGCGGAAAAAACGGCCGCGAGTATAGCTTTGAGCATTAGATATAGTCCGACAGGCTGAGGCGCGACATATGCGCAGTGAGGGTGTAGACCAATTCGAGTTGTGTCTCGGTTTGCGTCAAAAGCGATGCGGCTTTGTAAGGGTCCGATGAAATGATCTCGGATTTTGCAGTCTCAAACGCATAGGTCATGCTGGAATTGGACAGGTTTGCGTCCTCTATACGGGCCTCGACAGTCCCCACGCGGGCCTGAAGGTCGGCCATACCGGCCTGAGATCCCATGAGGGTTTCGCCAGCAGAGCGCATCAAACTGGCCTGTTCGCTCAAATCTGAGGCAAACACGCCCTCTTCCACCAAAGCCGCCAAAGCAAGCCCCTTAAGGGTTTGGCGAATTGCATCATCTTTCGCGGTGATCCCCAGTCGAACGGATTCATTCTCCCCAAGTGAGAATGGAGACAGCGCATTGTCGGACCCTTGATAGGCAAGGGTTTCATAGCCGCCGCCCGCCGACATGAACCAGTCATCCACGATGGCCTCAACATCCGCCGCCGTTGTCGCGCCAGCCACTGCGGTTTGGAGGTCCGTCAACATGTCCTCGGCTGGGATCAACGCCGTCTTGCTGGTGGCTGTGCCCGAGAACAAAGACCTATCCCCAATGCGCGTGTTGAGCCCCGAGACCACCGCGTCAAACCGCGTCCGGGCATCCTGCGCTGCAACCGAAATGCTGGTCGCGTCGCCGTTGGTTGAAGAAGTCAAAAGCGTGGAGGACAAGTCCGCAACATGGGATGAAATCGCGCCAAACGTCGTTTGCATACTCGTGGCAAAGAGGTTCGCCTCCTGGATTGCGACATCATAGGATTCGAGTGTGCGCAAAGACCGTTCGATCGAGGCAAGCGGCGTAAAATCCCCCGACACCGCCGCGCCAAGGTCCTGTTTCTGGCCGCTCGAGACCTCGTAGCTATATTTGTCGAGATCCTGTTTCACTTGGGTGATCAAGCGCATGTTGCGCAAGGATGCACCCATATCGCCGTAGGAAATTGCTGTCATCTTAAATCCCCATCAGCTGATCCATAAGGGCTTGGATCGTTTGAATAACTTTTGCGTTTGCCCCGTAGGCTTGTTCAATCACGAGCAGTTTTTGCATCTCAGTGTCTGTATCCACACCATTCTCCAATTCGATCGAATGAAGGGACTCTTGTCGTGCGGTTGCGAATGTCAGGTCCGCCTCGGCTTTGAGTTGATTGGTTTTCCCGAGTGAGTAAATGTCAGATGCAAAGCCCAGAGCAGAGCGTTCGATTGAGGTCAGGCTGCCCGAAGAGGCAATGCGGGTCTTTTGAAGTGCATCGGCCAAAGAATTCAGGGTGGTCGCATCGCCTTGATCCCCTTCAGAAATGGCCCCAAGACCATCTCTGATTTTCCATAGATCGCCGCCTTGATCGGGATTTACGAGGGCATTGACCGAAATTCGACTGGACAGCCCCTCTTCGTCAAGTGGGTCAAGGGCACTTCCGCCATCTGTGAAAAGACCGGCGGCCCCTATGCCAAGCGTGGGGTCCGTATCTGTGGTTTCAAAACGCTCAATCAGATCACGGGCAAGGGCATCCAATTGGACCTGCGCGTCAGGCACGAGTTTGTCGCGCACCTCAAAGAGGCCCGCCAACTTTCCGCCAGCAATCGCCCCTTTTTCAGTGTCCGTCGAAACCAATTGACCGTTGATGGTCAGGCCCGACAAGGCACCGTTTTCGACGGTCATGTCGGGCGAAATGGTCGGGGTGGCTGTGAACTCGATCGTTGCAGCTTTGGAGTCGACCAAAACAGCGCCGCCCGAGGTATAAAGCGAGATCATGCCATTGTTTTTTTGGATTTCCTTGACCGGAATGATCTCAGAAATTTGATCTACAAGGGTTTGTCTTTGATCCATCAATGCGTTGGGATCATAGCCTTGGGAAACCTGTTTTTGGATCGCAACATTCAGATCAACCACTTGCTGAAGAGAAGATTGCAGAAAATCGACGGCTTTGCCGATTTGCTTATCCGCATCCATACGGATGTCTTTGAGGCTATCGGCCGCAGTCTTGATTTGGCTCGTCAATTCCGTCGCCGCATCCAAGACCGTGGTCAATCGCGCCTCTGAATCGGGACGGCTCGCCGCCTCAATTAGCGCGGTCTCCAATCCGGTGATGCGGCCAGCCACCGAGTCTGCTTCGTCCGGCTGTCCCATGGCCTTGGTGAATGTGTCATAGAACTCTGCACGCACATCTTCGAGGGCGACATCGCCATCTGCGATGCGCCGCTCGCCTGTGGTGACAGGGTCATAATATCGTGACACGCCGTCCACGGCGACGCCGGAGCCGGTTTTGCCAACTTGGTGCGATGACAGTTCAATATCGCGTCGGCCATAGCCTTCGGTCATGGCATTTGCGACGTTGGACGACACAACATCGGCCGCGCGTGAGACAGCGTTCAGACCCGTCAAGGCATTCGCCATAGCGTTAGAGATACTCATCTCTTATCCTCCTTTGCCCCGGGCCTGTTCACTGTTACCGTTTGATGTTCGTGGTCTCCTGAAGCATTTCATCGACCGTTTGGATGACCTTCGCATTCGACGAATAGGCCCTTTGCGTCTGAATCAGATCGGTCAATTCCGCCGCGACATCCGTGGTGGAGCCTTCACGCGCAAAGCCTTCGATCGTACCCGTTGGACCATCTCCCGCATCCCAAAGGAAGAAGGAGCCCGAGTCTGGCGAGACCTGATAGGTCTGATTGCCCAGCGATGTCAGACCGTTGGCATTTGGCACATCCACCAAGGGAATTTGGTAGATCGTCCGCGTGAAGCCGGTGTCATAGGTGGCGGTGACATATCCGTTGTCCGCAATTTCTACCGAGGTGAGGTTACCAACGGGTGAACCGTCTTTGGTGATCGACGTTGGAGCGAACGTGTCAGACAGTTGGGTTAACCCATTTGTATCGCCAGGCTTGCCGATCGTCATTTCAAGCGGGCCACCATCAACGGTCAGCGCCAAGGTTCCATCCGTTGCGTTATAGGTCGCTGTTGCCGGGTTATTGACGGTTGGCGTGACCGTCGAAAGCGTGCCGCCAGAACCGCGAGAGTCATCAAAAACGATGGTGTATTCGCCAATGATCGCTCCGGCGGAGGCCGAATCTGTGATCGACATCACCCACGTGTTGGGGGCGACAGCATCCGGCGTGAAGGTCACGTTGAGCGACTCAGACGTCCCAAGGTTGCCAAAATACTCAACAGAAAGCGGAAGAACCTCCGTGGCATCCTCGGCCGGGAGGTTCACACCCAAATTGATTTTCGTTGTCGGGTCACCCGCGGTTTGGTTTGAATTGATCACAACAGGTTCGAGCCCGGTCATTGTATCCCGAGCATATGTGGCGATTGTTCCGTCAGCGTCGGCGGGCCAACCCAGCAAAACAAGGCCGGAGTCGGTTTTCAAAATCCCGTCGGCATCGGTATAAAATGACCCGGTGGTTGTCATCATCAGGGGCTGATCCCCCATCGACCCATCAATCGAAACTTCGGTGGTCACGGGGATAAACCCATTTCCAGAAATCGCGATATCGGTGGCATTTGAGGTTGAGACAAGCGAGCCTTGTTCGCCGATCAGACGGTTTGTGGAGGCTCGCACACCCCCGGCAGAATAGGTGCCGGAATTGTTGCTATTGGTGATCACGAAAGACTGAAAATCAGCCTCGGCTCGCTTGTAGCCATAGGTGCCAGAGTTCGCGATGTTATCTGAAATGGTCGCAAGGCGGGTGGCATTGGCCGCAAGGCCCGCCACGCCAGCGTTGAGCGAGGAGGAAATAGACATATAGGTAGCGCCTTTCTGCTGCTAAGATCCGAAGATCGAGTCACAGAATGCACACCTAGGCTTAACGGCCCCCTAACGCGTAAAATCCAATCTATTTCTTTTTCGCATTGTTGCGCAAAAGGATGATCTCCACACGGTTGTTGCGCGCCGACATGGGGTTTCCCACGGCAGGTTTGCGGTCCGCATAGCCCGTCACGCGCTGAATGCGGTTGGTCGGTGTGCCATTGCCCTCAAGCAGCAGGCGTACCTGATCTGCACGTTTGGTCGAAAGATCCCAGACCGGATTGTCAGCGACAACCAGTGGCTGCGATTGAACATATCCTGTGACCGCGATGTCATTGCGGACAATCTTGAACACATCGGTCAGCATGTCGACCAGAAGCGTCATGATCTCCTCCGGCTCAGCCGAGCGCGTTTTGAACAGTGGTTCGTCATCCAGATCATGCAGCTCAATGATCAAACCCTCATCCGTCACGCGCGTCACGATATGGCGCATCGCCTCATCGGCGGCCATGCTTTCGCCACTGAATGCCGTGAGCAGTTCCTGCACTTCGGCAAAAGCTTTGGCCTCTATGGCTTCGGCATTTGCATCCTCGGTTGAGGTGGACGATTTGGAGGAGCCATCTTTACTTGCGGTATGCGAGCTTGAAGCACCCGTCCCGTTTTGCGACAGGGTTTCTTCGGTAAACACCGAGTCTCCGCCAAAAGCCCCGTCCCCACCGCCGGAAATCCGGTTTACGGGAATGGTCGGATTGAAATAATCCGCAAGCCCTTTGCGTTGCTTTTCCGTTGTCGCATTCAACAGCCACATCAAAAGAAAAAATGCCATCATCGCGGTCACGAAGTCAGCATAGGCCACCTTCCAGGCACCGCCATGATGACCGCCACCGGCGATAACCTTTTTTCTCTTGATGATAATTGGCGCATTGCCTTTAGCGCTCATCACACCACCTCATTCTTCACCCGAGAACAGGTCTAGCAAAGAGGAATGAAAAGCAGCTTAACTCCTAAAATTGTATGAATTTTGAAGAGCAGAACCGTAAGAGCCGTACCTCTCATCGGCGCGACTCTTACATCATTGGCAGAAAGGATCATATCTTCACGCGTCCGGGAAAATCCCCGGAGAGGTTGGTGCGCCATCATCAAATTGCGAGAGGTAATTGACGATCATATCCTGATTGACTGCAAAACCTTTGTACTCAGCTAAGGTCGGATCAATATCGCGCAAAACCCGGTGCAGACGCCGCCCCCATTTCGGTTGCGTACAAATATCTTCGAGACAGGCGAGGTAACAACGGATCGGAAAGGCGATCGCATTAGAGCGTGGCAAGCGCCAAAAGCTCTGCAATTCGATCCGAAGATGCTGCTTTCGACCCACATTCTCCGGCGTGATGGTGCGCTTTTCCGGGCCCCATTTGTGGTAATTCTCGGGGCTGGTGTCGAGGCGGGGATTGACCGTCATCGTCCAATTGAGACGACGATAACTTTGCCCCTGTTGCATCGCCAAAAGGAATTTCAGCGCCTTATCAAACACGCCCATTTGCTTGGCCTTTGGCACAGGCGCGTGCCATTCGAAAAAATTCATGCCAATGTCGAAATCAAGAGACCAATCCGCCTGAGACGTGACCATTCCGGCGTCCATCCACAGGTTGCCATCGCGCTCGTGCAAGAGCGCGAAATCGCCCTGGGTCTGGCGGGTGATATATTCCATCGGACCGCAAGGCAAAGTCGTTGGGTCAAGAAATGTAAACCGTTGTTCGATCCCCAAAGGACGGTTGATCCAATGCCAGCGGTTGCCATCGCGGTGCAGCGTAAAGAGGTTGGGATAATCTTCGGCCTTGGACACCATGATGATCTCCAAAAGGTCCCATCCGGCCAGCTCCATATGCGGCAAGGACTGACAGCGCAAAGGATCGTCATCCAGGGTGATCGCCCGGTCTTTCATCTCAGAGACATAGTGCTCATCGACATCAAAGCGGAACTCAAACGGCGAACCTTTGGGGCCGCCCGGATGAGCCTCGATGTTGACCGAGTACATGTATTCATCGCGATCAAACGGAAAGGGCAAACGTTTGATCGCGTGTTCCGTGTTGAAATAGCTGTAATCACCACGGAAGGTTTCGTCATTGAATTGAAGGGTCATACTCTCTCTCCGTTACAGGTCGAGGACCAGCGCAGCGCCGGTAAAGCGCGACATGCAGGGCATAATTTTTTTCTGCTCGGCGCGCTCATCGCGCGACAGCCAATGGTCATTATGTTCAATCTGGCCATCACAGGCGGCCACCTTGGTCTCACAACGGCCACAGGCCCCACCCCGGCAACTCCAATCAATCTCGACCTTGGCGGCCTCAAGGGCTTCGAGCAGGCTTTGGCTGGCGCTGACCTCAATCGTGCGGCCAGATTTCGCGAGGGTAACGGTAAAGGGCTTACCTGGCGGCGGCGAGGCAAAGGCTTCTGAATGCAGCGCGCCTTTGGGCCACCCATGGCGCGCTGCAACGTCCAACACCGCGGAAATCAGCCCCTCGGGGCCACAGACATAAACATGGGTGCCAATCGGTTGACCCGTCAGGATTTCACCCAAATCCATGCGATTGCCCTCGTCCGAAATCTGCACATGAATGCGCGCGGATTTTGGCAGAAGTTTCAGCCCAGCGGCCTCGTCACGCGACCGCGCGGCATAGTGCAGCTCAAAGGGCTGTTGCAGCAAATCGAGTTGACGCAGATGCGACAGGAACGGCGTGATGCCGATACCGCCCGCGATCAACACATGTTTGCGGGCACGAGGATCGAGTGCAAACAGGTTGGTCGGCACGGAAATACGCATCCTGGTGCCCGGCGTGACCTCGCTGTGCATGTAGCGCGAGCCACCACGACCTGTCTCTTCGCGACGCACGGCGATCTCATAGCCGGACGCATCGTTGGGATCAGAAATCAGAGAATAGGCATTGCGCCTAAGCATTTCGCCATCGGGCATTTCGACGACCACATGCGCGCCGCCGGAAAAGATCGGCAAGGGGGCTTTTTCAGGGTGTTCAAAGCGGAATCGGGTCACAAGCGGGGTGAGAGGCTCGACCTCGGTGACCTCAAGCATCATCTGTTTGCTCATGCTGTGATCTCCTGTATTTCAGGAACAACGCCGGGGGTTTCCGCGTCGACGCAAACGGCCTGAAACACGCCAAGCCGGCGGGAAAAATGGTCCCGCACAAACAGGGTCAGCCCGCAATGAGAGCAGGTAAACGGATCGGTGGTGACGTCTTGGGTCACACCTTTGCAATGGACGCATTGCATTGGTCGCCCAATGGAGCCGCGATGTTCCATCTGGATCGCGTCCAGCGGCAGACCAAGCGACAAAGCCAGCGCCGAAACGCGCCCCATCATCCCCTCTGATCCCGCGAGGTAAAGCTGAGTCCCCATATGGGCGGACCCTAAGAGCCGGTTGATCAGAGTCATCGCCGCGTCCAAAGACGCCTCTTCATGATAGCCCTTAGCACCGAGTTCAGCCAGTTTAGAGCCGAATTTAGCCCCTTTTGGGATGTAAATCAGATGCGCTTGATCGAGCACAGCAGCGTCCCGTTCCGCGAGATCCATGATCGCTTCGGCGCCCTCGGCATCCGCGATCATGATCGACGGAGCAGAGCCTTGTGGCACGAGTCCCGCATAGGTGGGGCGGCTTTCGATTGAGGGTGAAAAAGAAGTGTTCGGCATTGTTTTGGTCCTGTTGTCGGATCGGTGCGGGCGCTTTACCGCGCCCTGCCCCGGGTGTGTGACAGGCGATTACCCCTTGGCGGTGCGCCGCTTTTTGTCGGCGTCATAGAAGGGCATCGAATGAGCGATAGCCGCGATTTCGCCGTCCGGATTCTGAACTGTCAGCTTGGTGCCATCGACAGCGCACTCAACGGGCATCCGTGCGATACCGACGTTGTGTTCGTTGAGCAGAGAATACATGCCGATGGTGACAACGCCGACGGGCTTGCCATCTTGCAAAAGCGGCGCACCTTCGGCGGCTGGCGTGGTGCCCTCAAGTTTCACCCCGTAGATTTTGAACCGCTCTTTGCCTTGCAAACGATAATGTTCCTCGGCTCCGCGGAACCCGGTTTTGCCTTTAGACACGGTGAACTCAAGACCAAGCTCCCACAAAGTGTCGCCTGCGGCCTCGTCGTCAAACGGGTACATTTCCGAGTTGTCATAAGGGAAGAACAACAGATAGCTTTCGGCCCGCAACAGATCGAGCGTGGTGAAACGCGAGGGGATGATGCCCATCTCGGCGCCCTCAGAGACGATCGTGTCCCAAATTTCTACAGCATCCTGACGACGGCAAAAGATTTCATAGCCCCGCTCGCCGGTATAACCCGTGCGCGAAATCATCACAGGTTTGCCAAACAACGTGGTTTGGATGTGGCTGAAATAAACAACATCGCGGATGCCCGGAACGTGTTTTTCAAGATAATCGACGGCCATCGGCCCCTGAAGAGAAATGTCGTGCAGATCATCGTCAAACATCATCATGACATTGCGGCCTGCGGCATATTTTGACAGTTGCTCATGCCCTGCACCGGAGCCATGCACCACCATAAAGCTGTGCGGGCCCATACGGTAAATCACGCAATCGTCGACAAATTTGCCCACGTCGTTGAGCATAGTCGCATAGGTCGAACGACCCGGTTTGAGTTTTTCAATGTCACGGGTGGTCGCTTTGTCGATCACATATTGCGCGTGCGGCCCCATGAGGTGGACCTTTTTCAGGCCCGAAACATCCATGACGCCGGCCTTGGTCCGAATGGCGAGGTATTCTTCCGTCTGGTCCTTGTCATAGGTCCAAGCGGTGCCCATTCCGCTCCAGTCTTCGAGGTTTGAGCCCAGCGCACGATGCCGGTCTGCCAGCGCCGAAAATCTCCATGATGCGGTCATGAAACGTGTCCTTTAGATTGCTTTGTCTTTTTGATTTTGAAACCGGGCGACAGAGAACCGCCGCCCGGATTGTGCCGATGTCGACAAGATCAGTCCTTGGACTTGACCGCATTGTAGGCGTGTTTTTCGTGACGCCAGCCAAGCACGACGGCGACCACCACCATGGCAAGAACGAGTGCAAGCCAAAGACCTTCGACGCTGCCGTATCCGGCATAGATGGCGCCGGTGATCCCGTCCCAGCTTGTGGCTTCAAAAGGAGCTTCCATTGATATTTCCTTTCCTGATCCCTGCGTTATTCAGCAGGGCTGACAGAGGGGTGAATGGCTTCGGGATAGGCGGAAGCCGGAACTTTGACGGCGTCGAGACCAAGGAGTTCTGCCTCTTTCGGGACGCGGAGTTGGCCGGTCACTTTCAAAAGCCAGGAGATCACATAGCCCGGGACAAAGCCCAAAGCGCCCATGACAACGACACCAACGAGCTGGCCCATAAAGGAGGTCTCGATGACATCTTCACCGAACAAAGCCGGGTAACCCTGAGCCGCGATACCAACTGCAAGCAAACCCCACATGCCCAAGAAGCCATGCACTGCAAAGGCGCCCACAGCGTCGTCGATGCCGCGTTTCTCGATGAAGGAGGCGACAAACGGCATGGCAACTGCGCCGATGAAACCGATGGCAAAGGCCATGGGCGGATACCAAAGGTCGAGACCCGCCGCACAGGAAATAATCCCACCAAGCGCGCCGGACATCATCCAGAACGGATCGCGTGTGATCATCCAGGCACCAACAATACCGCCGGAGAAGCCCATCAACGTGTTGAAGGTCATGCCGGAGATTGTCATTGGAGTGCCATAGATCGTGGCTTCGATTTCGGTGCCCCAAGACCAGGCTTCGCCCGGAACGATGACACAGCCCATGAGGAAGCCCCAAAAGCCCGCGATGATCAGCATCAGACCGATCAAGGTCATTGGCATCGAGTGACCGGGTATGTTGTTGGCAGAGCCATCGGCGTTGAATTTGCCAATCCGCGGGCCGAGATTGATGATCACACCGAGGGAGAAAAACCCCGCGATCATGTGAACGACACCTGCGGCGCCAAAGTCATGGTAGCCGAATTTGGTGACGAGCCAACCATCTGCATGCCAACCCCAAGCGGCGGCAAGAATCCAAACAAAGGATCCCAAAACAATCGCCAAAACCACAAAGCCAGTGAGTTTGATCCGCTCAATCACGCCGCCCGAAAGGATGGACGCGGTGGTCGCTGCGAAAAGCACGAAAGCCCCCCAGAACACGCCAGAAGAGCGGTCATCAAGGTTTGGCCCCATGTATTGGCTCCATGGCAGAGCCACGTCATTGGCGTAGGCCAGCCCAGAGATGCCCATCGCACCTTCAGACAGCGAAAGACCTGTTGGGAACGCCCAATAGATCCACCAGCCGATAAAATAGAAAAAAGGCACGATCAGCGCGAAGGCGAGGATGTTTTTGATCCCGGATGCCAATGCGTTTTTCGAACGCGATGCGCCCATTTCATATGCGAGGAACCCGGCATGGATGAGCACCATGAGCGGGATCGTCAAAAAGTAAAAAGTCTCGGAAAACGTGCCGTTCGTTGCGGCTACGCTGCCTTTGAGTTCCGCCACTGCGGCGGCCAAAGATGCAAGGTCCTGTTCCACTTGAGATCTCCCTGTCCTGTGGAGGTCGTTATTGAAGGGTCAGCCCTGTTTTGGCCTGAACCAATTCCGAAATTGGTATCTCGGATGGACAAAGTTCACGCCAAACAATCACTATAGGTCAACATTTTTTCCCCATGGGAATTTCATGAAACCCAAATTTTAGGACAAATCGGACACCCACAGCCCTCAAATGGGCAATTATTACGCAGCCCACAAAAACATGGGAGCTGTGAACAAGGAGAGCCAACAAATAAAGGGAAACGTGCGAATCCTATGTTGGCGCACTTTCGATCCGAAAATGCGCAAGGAATTCGCCCAAAGAGGCCACGATGGGCACAGTCTTGACGGCAATAGACGGATCAACGTGACCCTTCTGCGGCATGCATTCAGGCCACGTCATTCAGGCCACTCAGGGAACCAATTATTCGTCTCGCAGCAAAAGTTTTTGGTCTTCGATCAAAGAGAGTTTCATGAATTCCGTGGCCTCTTCGATGTCGCGCGCCGCGATGGCATTGAACAACCCGTTGTAGCCACGCTGGTAAGTGGCAATGCGCGCGGGCGTCAGATGACGACGGTACATCGCGGCGCGAAAAGCCTGACGACGCGCATCAATCACCAGATTGTAGCAGGCTACCAACAGCGGATTGCCCGTACCTACGGCAATCATCCGGTGAAACTCTTCTTCAAGGCGAACAAAGGCCAGCGCATCCGCTTGAACCGCTTCCATTTGTGACAAAACTTCGGACAGGGCGTCGATCTGTTTCGGGGACATGGAGATGATCGCGAGGCGCACCATTTCAGGTTCAAAAATCCCGCGCACCGCCTGAAGATGTAAAGGGCCTGTCTCTGCGGCAACAGTTGAGAGCGCTTGGCTCGATCCGCCCGGATTGAAGGTCACAAACGACCCGGACCCCGCCCGACGACGAATCATACCGCGCAATTCAAGGTGGTCTAACGCCTCGCGCACAGTGTTGCGCGCCACCCCCAAATCCTGCGACAATTGCCGCTCGGAGGGCAAGCGTTCGTCAAGGGCAAATTCCTGTGCCGCAATGCGCGTGCTCAACGTATCAATCACATAGCGCACGGTGGCCCCAGGCAAAGATTGCGCCAAGCCGGTCAAGGTCGATGCTTTGGGAGAGTTTGTCACTTTCTGGTCCTTTGGCCGCGCCGTTTGAGGCGCGGTACAAGATAACGCCTTCGCAGAGGCGAAATCCAGACCTAGAACGCATGCCCCGCCCTCAGGGGAGAGAGGCGGGGCATGTTTTGGTCTCTTTGGGCTTGCATGACGCCCTAGGAGGCCATGGGATTGATGAGGTTGTTACCCCATCCGTTCGGAAGAGTAGGAACCGGGGCTGGCCGGGAAGACCACGGTTTTATTGCCGTTTTGGAACACGCGGTGATTGGCGTGAGCGTGGATCGCGCGGGCAAGTGCCTGACTTTCCACATCACGGCCCAGCGACACATAATCCGCCGCCGATTGGGCGTGAGTGATGCGAACGATGTCCTGTTCGATGATCGGGCCTTCGTCGAGATCGGCCGTGACATAATGCGAGGTCGCGCCAATCAGTTTCACGCCACGCTCATAGGCCTGTTTATACGGGTTTGCACCCTTAAACGATGGCAGGAACGAATGGTGGATGTTGATGATCCGACCTGACATTTTCTGGCACATCGCATCAGAAAGAATCTGCATGTAGCGCGCTAAAACGATCAGTTCGGCGCCGGTGTCTTCCACCACTTGCATAATCGCCGCTTCCGCCACGGGTTTGTTTTCCTTGGTTACAGGAATGCAATGGAACGGGATGTCGTGATTGACGACAACCTTTTGATATTCCATATGATTTGAAATAACTGCGACGATCTCAATCGGCAAGGCACCAATGCGCCAGCGATAAAGCAGATCGTTGAGGCAATGACCAAACCGCGACACCATGATCACGACTTTCATCTTTTCGCTCTCATCATGGAAAGCGTAGGTCATGCCAAAAGGTTTGGCGATGTCGCCAAAATCTTTTGCAAGCGTCACGTCATCAAGCCCGTCCTCAGAGACGAAACTAACGCGCATGAAAAACTTTCCGGTTTCCACATCGTCAAACTGCGAACTGTCAGTGATGTTACACCCCATATCGGACAGAAACGTGGAAATGGCCGCGACAATGCCGCGTGACGTGGGGCAGGTTACGGTGAGGCAATATTTGGTCATCAGGGTCTCCTGTTGGATCGCGAACCTCGCCCCTGCGGGCTTTCGGTTCGTCTCTTATTTTTCTAAATCAAGCCGTCAGATCGCTGGGTTCGGGCAGATCATGCGCGCGACAACATGCAGTCAGTGTATTGGCAAGAAGGCAGGCAATGGTCATCGGACCAACACCACCGGGCACCGGCGTGATGGCTCCAGCGACCTCAACAGCACTGGCAAAATCCACATCACCTACAAGTTTGCGTTTGCCATCGCGCTCAATCCGGTTGATGCCCACATCAATCACGGTCGCGCCCGGTTTAACCCAGTTTCCGGGGATCATTTCGGGACGCCCCACAGCGGCAACAAGGATGTCCGCGCCGCGACACACCTCGGCAATGTCTTTCGTGCGGCTGTGCGCGATGGTCACGGTACAGCTATCACGCAGCAAAAGTTGCGCCATCGGTTTACCCACGATGTTGGACCGTCCAACCACAACCGCGTTCAGGCCAGACAGGTTGCCGTAATGGTCACGCAGCATCATCAAACAGCCAAGCGGAGTGCAAGGCACCATCGCTTTTTGCCCGGTGGCCAAAAGACCGACGTTGGAAATATGAAACCCGTCCACATCCTTGGCAGGATCAATCGCGTTGATCACCAGGTCGCTATCGAGATGGTCCGGCAATGGCAGTTGCACCAAAATTCCGTGCACCGCCGGATCGGCGTTCAAAGTTTCAATCAGCGTTAGCAAATCCTCCTCGGAGGTCTCCGCCGAAAGCTTATGTTCATAAGAAGTCATACCGCATTCAAGGGTCTGTTTGCCCTTGTTGCGCACATAGACTTCGGAGGCTGGATCTTCGCCAACCAAGACCACGGCCAATCCCGGCGTGATGCCATGAACCTCTTTGAGTTTTTCAACCTCTGCCGTGACTTTTTCACGAACGGTGGCGGCAAAGGCTTTGCCGTCGATGAGTTGTGCAGACATCAAATGTCCTCCAATCGGCGCGCAGCCGCCGCAAGGGCATGCCACAGCGTTTCAGTCGATGAGCGCATCCCCCAAATCGCCAGCCGATCTTCGGCCCGACGGATTAGGAAAACGCTCATATGTTCAAGCCCGGTGCGTAGAGCCGCCCCGTGGGTGAAAGCCGCCGCATCAAGGTTCACGAGCTTCTCAAGCAGCGCTTTGATCGGGGCTGCCCCTTTTGATGAGGTGATTTCAATCGCAGCCCAACCGTCGGTCTGTTCGGTCACAGAGGCCTCGGGCACTTCGACCTTCAAAACCCGCGCAAAATCTTCCTCGGCGCGGCCTTCGGCCTCGACCATCCATTGATCTTTTGCCACCCAATAGACCCCAATCGCGCCTGATTTGGTCCATTTCCCGGGTTCAGGCAATGTCATCCCAAAGGGAGATGGGACCGATTGCCCCTTACGCAAAGCAAGTGACGCAAGCGCCATAGCCGGGTTTTCGGTCAAGCTCAGCGCGCCATAAGTTTCAACGCGGGCTATGGTTCCGCCCAAGGCGGTGATGGGTGTAAGATCAGTCACGGAGCCGCTCCCCCTCTGGATCAACGAAATGGGCGGGCACAACGCGCAGGCGCATTTCACTGCCCTCAACCGGGTTGGCGGCGATGATTTCCTCATTCATCCGCGTGTCCCCATTCTCAAGATAGCCAAGGCCGATATAACCACCGACATGGGGTGAATAGCAGGCTGAGGTGACCCAACCCTGATCCGTTTCAGTGGTCTGTGCCGCCCCTTGGGCGAAGAGGTGCGACCCGGCCATCAAGCGTTCTGTTGAGCCAACAGGTAGCAGCCCGACAAGGCGGCGCGCATCACTTGCAAGGCCCTCACGACGCGACATCACCGCGCCAATCGAGTCCTTTTTCACTGAGACCATACGACCCAAACCCAGCATAGCGGCGGTGGTTTGACCGTTGAGTTCCGCCCCGGCGGCATGGCCTTTTTCAATCCGCAACACGCCCAAGGCTTCGGTGCCATAAGGCGTTGCACCCAGATCAGAGCCAAGCTCCATCAGCCGCGCCATCAAGGCATTGCCATAGCGGGCCGGGACCGCAACTTCATAGGCCAACTCGCCAGAGAACGAAATCCGGAACAGCCGCGCCCGCAGACCTTTGCAGACCGTGAGTTTCGCACAGCCCATAAAGGGGAAGGCGTCATTTGAGAGATCAAACTCGTCAACAACACGCTCCAAGAGTAGCCGAGATTTCGGACCCGCAATGGCGATCTGCGCCCAAGCGTCAGTTGTGGAAATCAATTGAACATCAAGTTCTGGCCAGAGGCATTGCCGCGCGAATTCCATATTGCGATACACCAGCCCGGCGTTCGCAGTCGTGGTGGTCACCACATAATGGTCCTCACCCAGTCGCGCACAGGTGCCGTCGTCATAGGCAAACCCGTCTTCGCGCAGCATCAGACCATAACGCACTTTACCAACAGCGACAGTGCCCATCATGTTCGAATACATCCGGTTGAGGAATTCGCCCACATCAGCGCCCTGCACGTCCACTTTGCCCAGCGTGGTCACATCACACAGACCGACGTCCTTGCGCACGGCTTTGGCTTCGCGATCAACGCTTTCACGCCAATCCGTCTCACCCGCTTGCGGGAAATACTGCGCCCGCATCCATTGGCCGACTTCGACAAATTCAGCGCCTTGCGATTTGGCCCATGTGTGGGTCGGGGTCAGGCGGCGCGGACGGAAATTAACACCCGTATCACCGCCCCCCAAGACCGAAAGAGACACGCCAGTGTACGGCGGACGAAAGATGGTTGTGCCGGTTTGAGGGATGGATTTTCCGGTGAGTTCCGCCATGACGGCCAGCGCAGAGACGTTGGACGTTTTGCCTTGATCCGTCGCCATGCCAAGGGTGGTCCAGCGCTTCAGATGCTCAACCGGCTTCATATTTTCTTTGTGTGCCAAGACGATGTCCTTGACAGTCACGTCATTTTGGAAATCGACCCAAGCGCGTTTTTTGCCGGGCACATGCCAAAAATCTGCCTGCGACACGGGCATGTCCTCGGCGTCGGGCAGCGCGATGTCGGGGGCTTTCATGCCCAATTCACTCAAGGCGGTGCGCGCCGCTTTCGCGCCATCGGCCAGTGCCTTTGCGGTGCTGCCCAGTCCGGCGCATGCGCCAGCCGGAATCAACCCTGCCGGACCATCGGCTCCCGGCACAAAGCTCAAAAGCGTATCATCCCAAACCGGACGCCCACGATGGTGCGAGGCAAGATGCACATTCGGGTTCCAGCCGCCCGACACACCAAGTGCTGCACAGCGATGCCAAGAGGCGGTACCGCCTTTGGTGATTTCGATTTCTTTGAGGCCAAGACGGCCTTTGGTGCCGGTCACCATTGACCCCGCGAAGAGGTCGTATTCGCCAAAGCGCGGCGCATTTTCGCGGCTGTCGATCACACCCAAAATCGGGACGTTTTTCGACATCAGATCAAGCGCTGTGCGGTGGCCATCGTCATTGTTGGTAAAGATCGCGATGGGGTCTTTGGCCGATTTGGTCGGGACAACGGCCCAACGGTTGGCATAGGCCCGCATCGCAGCACCCAACATCACGCCCGGACGGTCGTTGTCGGCAAAGGGGATGTGCCGCTCGGTTGCACCCGCCGCCAAAATCGCACGTTTCGCGGTGATGCGCCAAAGGGTCTGACGCACCTTATCGCCGGGTTCGGCGGCATGGTCGGAGACGCGCTCAACCGCACCATAAATCCCGTGATCATAGACCCCAAACACCGTCGTGCGACGCATGATGCGTAGGTTCGGAAACGTCTCGAATTCGGCCTCAAGGCTCGAAATCCAATCCGTTGCTGGCGCACCATCAAGCCTATGGCTTTCGGTCATAAGACGGCCACCAAGGCGGAAATCCTCGTCACACAGAATGACCTGTGCGCCAGCCCGCGCCGACGCCAAAGCCGCCGCAAGACCCGCCGCACCGGCGCCAACAACCAAGACATCGCAATGTAAAAACCCTTTGTCGTAGCTGTCCGGATCGGCTTGCATCGAGAGACTGCCTAGGCCCGCCGCGCGACGGATCATCGGTTCATAGAGCTTTTCCCAAAAGGCGCGCGGCCACATGAAAGTTTTGTAGTAAAATCCGGCGGCAAAAAACGGCGCAAAATAGTCGTTCACGCCAAGCGCATCAAAGGCCAAAGAGCCGATACGGTTTTGCGATTTCGCAACCAGACCATCATACAATTCGGCCACCGTGGCGCGCGTGTTTGGTTCTGTGCGGGCGCCGCTACGCAGCTCGACCATGGCGTTGGGTTCCTCAGATCCCGCCGCCACAACGCCACGCGGACGATGGTATTTAAAGCTGCGACCCATGAGGCGCACCCCATTGGCCAACAATGCAGAGGCCAAAGTGTCGCCTTGGTGACCCGTGTAGGTTTTGCCATCGAAGGTAAAAGAAAAGGAGGTGTTCCGGTCAATCAGACCGCCGGACAAACGCGTCATTTCGATCCCTCTCTGTGTGCCAAGGCCACGTCAGAGGCGAGCTCTGCGCCGAGAATTTCGTGAGTCACCGTGTTGCGCGTGACGACAAGCCAACTGCGATCGCCTTGTTCGTGATACCAAAGTTCGCGGTGCACGCCCGCCGGGTTGTCGCGCAGGAACACATAGTCGCAAAACATCGCCTCGGCATTGGGGGCGTTCGGATCTGGGCGGTTCATCAGGTTTGCGTCACCCAGATAGGTGAACTCCTGAGCATCGCGCAGACCGAGAAGGGGGTGAGGGATCAACATCTGTGGACCTCAATGTAAATTGGGCTGAGCGCCAGCGCCACGTTCGTCAATGACGTAGCCCTTGGCAAAACGATCAAGACGGTAGGCTTTGGCTGTGTCATGTGGGCGATCGGTGGCGAGCAAATGTGCGAAGGCATAACCCGAGGCAGGCGTCGCTTTGAACCCGCCGTAACACCAGCCGCCGTTGAAATAGAGGCCTTCGATCTCGGTGCGATCAATGATCGGAGAGCCATCCATCGACATGTCCATCACCCCACCCCAGCCGCGCAAAAGTCGGGCGCGCCCGATCATCGGCATAAGCGCCATGCCACCTTCGAGCACATCTTCGATCACTGGAAGATTGCCGCGTTGGGCGTAGGAGTTATAGCCGTCGATGTCGCCCCCAAACACAAGCCCGCCCTTGTCAGATTGACTGATGTAAAAATGCCCGGCACCGAATGTAATCACGCCGGGAATGGTCGGTTTGAGGCCTTCGGACACAAAAGCCTGAAGCACATGGCTTTCAATCGGCAGGCGCATTCCAGCCATCGACATCACGCGGCTGGACGAACCTGCCACCGCCACACCGACCTTTTTCGCGCCGATAAACCCGCGCGAAGTCTCAACGCCCAAAACTTTGCCGGCTTCGATTTTAAACCCGGTGACTTCGCAATTCTGGATGATATCGACGCCGCGCATGTCGGCACCACGGGCATAACCCCAAGCAACACCGTCGTGGCGCGCCGTGCCTGCGCGCGGCTGCATCAAGCCGCCTTTGATCGGAAAGCGCGCGTTGTCATAGTTCAAAAACGGTACTTTCTCACGCAGTTCTTCTCGCGACAAAAGCACCGAATCCGCGCCCGCAAACCGCATCGCATTGCCGCGCCGGCGATAGGCGTCACGTTGTGCGTCGGTGTGGATCAAGTTGATGATCCCGCGCTGACTGACCATGGAATTGAAATTGGTTTCTTGTTCCAGGTTTTCCCAGAGTTTCATTGAGAATTCGTAGAATGGCTCATTGCCCGGCAAGAGGTAATTGGAGCGAATGATGGTGGTGTTTCGGCCAATATTGCCCGATCCAAGCCAACCTTTTTCAAGCACTGCAATCCGCGCCTGTCCAAAGGTCTTGGCAAGATAAAAGGCTGTGGCAAGCCCATGCCCACCACCGCCAACGATGACAATGTCGTAGTCTGATTGCGGCTCGGGATCGCGCCACAAAGGTTTCCAGCCTTTGTGGCCTGTCAGAGCCTCTTTGATGACCTTAAATCCGGAGAATTTCATGCGTATCGCTCCATTCGGTTAAGACTGTTGTACCTCGTAAATTTTCCCTATTCTTTTCGTTAAAAGACATTTATTTTCTTATTTAGGACAAAACACTGGGCAGTAAGCGCATGAGGAAAATCGGATTCGTCTTGCTCGAAGGCCATGCTCTTATGTCCACGGCAGCGGCCCTTGAACCGTTGCGCGCGGCCAATCTTTTTGGCTCCGAACCGCTCTACAATATTCAGGTTTTGTCACCCCGAAATACGGCGGTGCACTCCTCTGCCGGAAGCATGTTTGCGACAACGCCACTCCACGCGGCGGGCACCGATTTCGATCTGGTGTTTGTGGTTGCGGGCGGTGACCCTTTATCCGTCAACGATCCCGAATTAGAGACATGGTTGCAACGTGTGTCACGCGCGGGCGCGGCACTTGGGGGCATTTCTGGCGGGGCGGCGATTTTGGCCAAAGCGGGGCTTTTAGACAATCGCCGTTTCACGCTGCATTGGCATCACTATGAGGATATTCAAAGGCTGTTCCCAAAGCTTTTGCTTGAGCGCAGATTGTTCGTGATTGACCGGGACCGCTACACTTGCGCCGGGGGAACCGCGCCGTTGGATATGATGCACGCGATCATTTCGCGTGATCACGGGGTCGGCTTTGCACAACGGATCAGCGACTGGTTTATTCAAACCGAAGTGCGCCGGTCAGAAGCACCGCAACAGGCCAGCATCGCGGCGCGATACGGGGCTTTGCCCACGCCGGTTTTGGCCGCGATTGAATTGATGGAATCCCATATCGCCGATCCGCTCGACATCTCTCAACTTTCTGACTTATCTGGACTTTCTTCGCGACAATTGCAGCGCCAATTCTCCGAAAGCCTCGGCAGTTCGGTCATGGAGACCTATCGCGACATTCGCCTGGAAACGGCGCGGGATTTGCTGCGCCAGTCCCAGCTGCGTATTCATGAGATCGCGATGATGACTGGATTTGTCAGTCAGGCGCATTTTTCCGAAAGCTTCCGCCGCCAGTTTGGTCAACCGCCCTCGGCGCTGCGCAGGAGCTAACAAAAAGGCGACCCCCGAAGGGGCCGCCAAGGAAACTGGGAAAAGGAAAACGCTTAGATATCAAGCGTGTTCTCGCGCTCCCAACGCGAGAAGTGGGAGACGAAGGAATTCCATTCCTGCATCTTCATCTTGGAATAGGAGGCCGAGAAACTGGTCCCCATCATGGCTTGCAACCCTTCATCTTCTTCATAGGCGCGGATCGCGTCGAGCAGGTTCAAAGGCAAGCGCGGGGCGTCTTTGACAAGGTGGCCTTCGGCGTACATATCGATGTCGTAACGCTGACCGGGATCGGCTTTGGAGTTGATGCCAGACAGGCCCGCCGCAATGATCACGGCTTGCAGCAGATAGGGGTTCACTGCGCCATCCGGCAGGCGCAATTCAAAACGGCCCGGACCCGGTACGCGCACCATATGGGTGCGGTTGTTGCCGGTCCATGTGACCGAGTTTGGGGCCCATGTTGCGCCAGAAATGGTTCGCGGGGCGCTGATGCGTTTGTAGGAGTTCACCGTCGGGTTGGTGATCGCAGCCAAGGATTCAGCATGTTTCATGATGCCGCCAAGGAAGTAACCGCCCTGCTCAGAGAGGCCAACTTCGCCCACTTGCCCCTTGCCATCTTTCGAGGCGAAGGCGTTGGTTTTTCCCTCCAAATCCCAAACCGAAATATGTGCGTGGCAGCCGTTTCCGGTCAGACCTTCGATCGGTTTCGGCATAAAGGTTGCGCGCAAGCCGTGCTTTTCGGCCACGGACTTTACCATGAATTTGAAAAAGCTGTGGCGGTCGGCGGTCACGAGCGCGTCGTCAAAATCCCAGTTCATTTCGAACTGACCATTGGCATCTTCGTGGTCGTTTTGATACGGGCCCCAGCCCATTTCCAACATGTAATCACAGATTTCCGCAATCACATCATAGCGGCGCATCACCGCCTGTTGGTCGTAACAGGGCTTTGCCGCCGTGTCGAAAGGATCGGAAATTTGATCCCCCTCAGGCGTCAAAAGAAAGAACTCCGCTTCGATCCCGGTTTTAACCCGCAGGCCCGCGTCAGCCGCTTCGGCCACGAGTTTTTTCAACACGTTGCGCGGCGCTTGTTCAACGGGCACGCCTTCCATGATGCAATCGGCGGGCACCCACGCGACATCGGGCTTCCACGGCAATTGGATCACGGCGGAGGCGTCCGGCACAGCCAACATGTCGGGGTGCGCCGGCGTCAAATCAAGCCAGGTTGCGAAACCCGCAAAGCCTGCGCCGTCTTCTTCCATATCGGCAATCGCCTGCGCGGGCACGAGCTTGGCCCGCTGTCCGCCGAAGAGGTCGGTATAGGAGATCATGAAATATTTTACGCCGGTCTTTGCGGCGAAATCTGCAAGAACGCTCATCGTCTTGTCCTTTTTTCTAGTCCCTGTTGGCAGGATGAGGGGCACGTGGCCCCTCCCCTTTTATCGCTGACTCAAAAGCCCGGTTTGCCCGGATACCAATTGGTCCCCGCAAGCGGCACTTGGGCCATTGCGGCAGCTTCCATGGTCAGAGCGCAAAGGTCCTCTGGCTCAAGGTTATGGACATGGTTGTGACCACAGGCGCGGGCCAGTGTTTGGCATTCCAAGGTCAAGACATTGAGGTAGTTTTGCAAACGACGACCGGCTGCGACCGGGTCGAGGCGCTTCATCAACTCAGGGTCTTGGGTGGTGATACCAGCCGGATCGCGACCTTCATGCCAATCATCGTAAGCACCTGTGGTCGTGCCGAGTTTTTGGTACTCAGATTCCCATTTCGGGTCATTGTCCCCCAAAGCAATAAGAGCCGCTGTTCCGATGGACACCGCATCCGCGCCTAGCGCCAACGCCTTGGCCACATCGGCCCCGGTGCGAATGCCGCCGGAGACAACAAGCTGAACTTTGCGATGCATCCCCAGGTCTTGCAGCGCCTGAACGGCGGGGCGAATGCAGGCCAAAGTGGGTTGACCGACATGTTCTATGAACACGTCTTGAGTGGCGGCGGTCCCGCCTTGCATCCCGTCCAAAACCACCACATCCGCGCCGGATTTGACCGCCAAAGCGGTGTCGTAGTAGGGGCGCGCGCCACCAATTTTGATGTAAATCGGCTTTTCCCAATTGGTGATTTCGCGGATTTCAAGGATTTTAATCTCAAGATCATCCGGACCGGTCCAATCCGGGTGGCGACAGGCGGAGCGTTGGTCGATACCGACCGGAAGATCTCGCATACCCGCGACCCGTTCGGTGATCTTTTGACCCAAAAGCATTCCTCCGCCGCCGGGCTTTGCGCCCTGACCCACCACGATTTCAATCGCATCGGCGCGGCGCAAATCATCCGGGTTCATGCCGTAGCGCGACGGCAAATATTGATAAACGAGTTTCTCGGAATGACCGCGCTCTTCTTCGGTCATGCCGCCGTCGCCCGTGGTGGTCGAGGTGCCCGCAAGGGTTGCGCCGCGGCCCAACGCCTCTTTTGCCGGACCCGACAGAGAACCAAAGGACATGCCCGCGATGGTCACCGGGATTTTCAGCTCAATCGGCTTTTTCGCAAAACGCGTACCGAGGGTGACGGAGGTATCACATTTCTCGCGATAGCCTTCGAGCGGGTAACGCGACATCGACGCGCCCATGAACAGCAGGTCATCGAAATGCGGCACACGGCGTTTCGCGCCACCGCCCCGGATGTCGTAAATCCCGGTGGCCGCCGCCCGACGGATTTCAGCATTCACATCCTTTGAAAAGGTCCACGACTGGCGCGGTTCGGTTTGTGGTGTTTTTTCCATGTCGCGCTCCTCAGTATTCGTCTGCGTGGTCAATGTTGAAATTGTAGAGTTTGCGGGCGGAACCGTAGCGCTTGAACTCTTCGGGCTTTGCATCGGCACCCGCTTTTTCAAGAAGCTCTTTGAGGATTTCGATGTGTTCCGGGCGCATCTCTTTTTCGATGCAATCGGCGCCGAGGGATTTCACGGTCCCGCGCACAAAAAGCCGCGCTTCATATAGGCTGTCGCCAAGTGCGTCACCTGCGTTGCCCAGCACCACAAGGTTGCCCTTTTGCGCCATAAACGCGGACATGTGGCCGATGTTGCCATGCACGACAATGTCGATGCCCTTCATCGAAATGCCGCAGCGCGAAGACGCATTGCCTTTGATGTTCAAGAGACCGCCATGTCCGGTTGCGCCGGCATATTGCGAGGCGTCGCCTTCGATGGTGACAGTGCCAGACATCATGTTTTCGGCCACACCGGGACCCGCGGACCCTTTGACAGTGACCGTCGCCTCTTTGTTCATGCCAGCACAGTAGTAGCCGGTAGACCCTTGGATCGTCACGTCAAGCGGACCATCGAGACCACAGGCCATAGCGTGGCTGCCGCGCGGATTGGTGATGATATATTCCGCATTGGCCTGTGCTTTCGCAGCGGCCTGGAGCGTGCTGTTGATGTCGCGCAGTTCTGTCTGCGTCATATCGAGCGTGTTGGTCATGGATTAGCGCTCCCAGAAATATACAGTTGCGGGTTCCGGCTCCCAAACGCGGGCGGCATCAATACCCGGCAGGTCGGCAAACGCGCGGTATTCGGAGGCGAAAGCGACGTAGTCGTCTGTTTCGGCCATCACGGCGGGTTTGCAGGCGATCGGGTCGCGCACAACGCCAAAGCCGTTTTTCGTCCCAGTGACAAAGGTGAAGAACCCATCGAGATCCTTCAGCGTGCCTTCCAAAGCCTCGCCAAGCGTCGCGCCGTCCGCAATGCGTGAGGAGATATAGGCCGCACCCACTTCGGTGTCGTTTTCCGAGCGTGTGAACACACCTTTTTTCGCCAAAACCCGGCGCATTTGGTTGTGGTTGGACAGCGAGCCGTTGTGCACGAGACACTGGTCATCTGCGGTCGAAAACGGGTGCGCGCCCATGGTTGTGACGGCGGATTCTGTCGCCATGCGGGTGTGACCGATACCGTGGCTGCCACCCATCTCGCGCAGGTTAAACCGAGCCGCCACATCTTTGGGCAGGCCGATTTCTTTATAAATTTCCATGGACTCGCCCGACCCCATGATGCGCAACCCTTTGTCTTCCAGAAAAGCAATCGCTGCTTTTTCCGATCCGGCGGGGACAGTGAGCACCGCATGCGTGCTGATCGACTTGATCGTCACAGGCCCGTCGATTACCGCGCAGAGATCGGCGTCGAGATCGGCAAATGCCGTCTCCGGCGTATCCGACTGAACGGTAATTTTGATGCCGCCCGTCTCATCACCATAAATCGCGATCCCTGCACTATCGGGGCCGCGGTCGGTCATGGTGATCAGCATATCGGTTAACATGTCGCCCAGCTTGGGGCGCAGTTCGTCCTTTTTAAGGAACAGGCCTACAATGCCACACATATATCCCTCCATCAGAGTCTTCGGCCCAATCGCCGTTATGATCTGATTAGAGGGAAATCTTATTTCTCATCAAGAAAGTTTTTCTCTACAGGAGCAAGTTTTTCTGTTTGGGAAATAATCGCCCGGAAATGTCGCGAAATAGGGCGTGGGCAGCAGCCATCGCACAAAAAACAGACTTCCTTAGAACGCATTATTTTTGTTGGGGGTAGGTGATGACCGAAAGATAGCGCGCGGGAAGCTCAATCAGCGCCTCTGGCCCATGCGGCGAATCTGCATCAAACAAAAGCGAGTCACCCGGTTCCAAGATGTACCGTTTATCGCCATGTCGATAGTCGATCACACCTTCAAGAATATAGAGCAACTCGATGCCCTCATGCTGGAAGGCCGGAAAACGGTCGCTCTCGTTGTCCAAGGTAATAAGATAGGGTTCAACGACAACGCCGGAGTTGTTTGACCCAATATGCCCCAACAGGTTGTATTGGTGCCCCGCGCGTGTCCCCGCGCGTTCGATTTCAACACCCTCGCCCGCTTTCACATGCATACAACCGCGCTCTTCTTCAAAGCCGGAAAACAGTTGAACCAGTGGCACGCGCAGCGCATTGGCGAGGGTTTGAATCGTGTTCAGAGAGGGTGAAATCACACCGTTTTCGATTTTGGACAGCATCCCAACCGACAGACCCGCCTGCCCCGCAAGATCCGCGCCCGTCATGCGCTGACGCTTGCGCAACTCGCGCACCTGACGGCCAATCGCCACTTCAAGGTTCTTTTCGCGCGCCTCACGAACCGCATGAGGATTTTGTTGGAGGGTGGTCTGTGATTTTGTCATTCGGCGTCCTGTCTCGAAACTGGTCTTCAATCTATGCTCTGTTTACTGCGGCGTGGCTTTGCCACTGCGATCTGGGGCAAGTCGTTGATCCCACAATTGCCCAAGCTCTTCCATATGCCGTTTTAAACGCGGTCCATTGTGTTCCAGCCAGTCCAAAACGGACACGAAGTCTTCAATCCGGGCCTTGCCATTACGGATTGTAACCACCGGCCAATCTCCGACCAAGGCATTATCAATCCCAAAAATCTCATCGCCCCACCATCGGGCTGGACCAAAGACATGTGACATCCGGCGCCCCCGCTTCATCGCCGCCAAAACCGACACGGAATTGGTCGAATCCGCGAGCTCAACCGCATTGTGCCACAGATCCAAGATCGATGCATATTCCCAACTCACCGCACCCCATGCGCCAGGGAAGCGACTGCAATAGGTGTCAAAGAATGCTTTGGGCTGACGAAAGAAAAACGCGTTATCTGCCAGTTTAGGATCATCGAAGTCTGGGAACTGAAAGACGAAACGCTCCATGAACGCAGCCGACGTGCGCGCAATCAACCTGTTATAGTTGTCGCCGGTACAGGACAGGATATGGCCCTCAAAGCCAAGTTTGTAGGCGGCTTCGGTCAGAGCCTTAACCATGGGCGGCGGCGAAGAACACCAACAGAGAATATCGGGGGCTTCGGCCATCATGGCTTTGACAATGCCAAGTGCGTCTTTGGTGTCTGCGCTGTATTGAATGTCTTTGACGATTTCTCGCTTTGCCGCCTCAAACCCGGCGCGATAGACCGCGAGTGAGGGCAAGCCCATCAAATCGGTTTGGCTACATAGTGCGACGCGCGTGGCCTGAGGTTGGGTGCGCACCAACCACTCAATACCCGCGACATTGAACAGGGGATGCACCTCAGCTGGTGCGATTAAATAAGGCCGGTCCGGCGACAGATCACTGGGCAACAGGGTTGCTACAAGCACTTTACGCGACATCAGGTAATCAATCGCCTGCGCCACATCATTTCCGCCGAGCGTGACGATCAGCGGGATCTGATCTTTTTCAACCATATCGCGGGCCGCGGCCAAAGTTTGGTCTGGACCAATTGCACTATCATGCACACGCATTTCGATCTTGTGCCTGCGACCGCCCACCATGAGCCCGCCATGAGTGTTGATCCAGTCCACCCAGATCTTGCAGCCCTCATAACCCGGCAGCCCCCAAGCCTGTTCATCCCCGGACATGGGAATCAAAAAGCCAATCCGAATGGGCGCGCGGGTTTGCCCACCGAGTTTCGGCAAGGACCCTGTCACAAGCAGGCGCTGAGATAAGGAAGGAATGCTCATATTTTCATCATTGGCCTAATTTTGTGATCATAAAGGCCAAATGGCCCCTGCAAATATATTCCCACAAAGAAAATTCATTGACCACGGAAAAAGTTGGTTCTCATTTGGTTCATGCCGATTGAACCAATTTATGAATTCGGTTCAATCCAATGAATTCTAATGTCCAAGGGAGACACTCATGACCAAACGTGTCGCAATTATCGGAGCGGGTCCCTCCGGTCTCGCACAGCTCCGCGCCTTTCAATCTGCCGCGCAAAAAGGCGCAGAGATCCCCGAGGTTGTCTGTTTTGAAAAACAATCCGATTGGGGTGGGTTGTGGAACTACACATGGCGCACCGGCGTCGATGAAAATGGCGAACCCGTGCATTGCTCAATGTATCGCTATCTGTGGACCAACGGTCCGAAAGAAGGTTTGGAATTTGCCGACTATTCCTTTGAGGAACATTTCGGCAAACAGATCGCGTCCTATCCGCCGCGCGCCGTCATGGTCGATTATATCGAAGGTCGGGTGAAAAAGGCCGGAGTGCGTGATTGGATTCGGTTCTCTACCGTGATCCGCTGGGTCGACTACGATGAGGACACAGGCAAATTTACCATCACCGCCCATGACATGGTCGAGGACCGGATGTACAAAGAGGTGTTTGATCATGTGATCGTTGCCTCGGGTCACTTCTCTTCGCCAAATGTGCCCGAATACCCTGGGTTCGAGACATTTAATGGCCGTATCGTCCACGCTCATGATTTCCGCGACGCGCGCGAATTTGCGGGCAAGGATGTGCTTTTGGTGGGGGCCTCTTACTCCGCCGAAGACATCGGCTCGCAATGTTGGAAATACGGTGCCAAGTCGATCACAACTTCCTATCGGTCCGCTCCCATGGGGTTTGACTGACCAGGCAATTGGGAGGAAAAGCCTGCGCTGGTGAAAGTCGACGGCAAAACCGCCTTTTTCAAAGACGGCTCCACCAAGGATGTCGATGCGATTATTCTTTGCACTGGCTATCGTCACTACTTCCCATTCCTGCCCGACGATCTGCGCCTGAAAACGGCCAACCGCTTGGCCACGGCCGACCTCTACAAAGGCGTCGCCTATGTCCACAATCCAAAGATGTTCTATCTGGGGATGCAGGATCAGTGGTTCACCTTTAACATGTTCGATGCGCAGGCATGGTATGTGCGGGACATCATCATGGGCCGCATCGAAGTGCCCTCTGACAAAGAGGTACTTTTGGCCGATGTTGCAGAGCGCGTTGAGCGCGAAGAACGTCAGGATGATGTGAAATACGCGATCGTCTATCAGGGTGATTATGTCAAAGAACTGATCGCCGACACCGACTATCCATCCTTCGATGTGGATGGGGCTTGCGAGGCTTTCTTTGAATGGAAACACCATAAGGTCGAGGACATTATGGGCTTTCGCAATCACAGCTATAAATCGGTGATCACCGGAACCATGGCACCTGCGCACCATACCCCGTGGAAAGATGCGCTGGACGATTCCATGGAAGCCTATCTTCAAAACTGATCTAACATGTGACGCAATGGACGGGCCTTTCGCGGGGCCCGTCTCTCTCCTTTTTACAAGGACAAAAAATGCAAACGCACATTCCCGCAACCCTGTTGCGCCCCGGACCGCCCTCCGCCTCGCGCTCCCGCCGCGCGGCGGCCTATGGGCTTCAATCCAACGAAGAGCGCGTGACCGTTCCCGGTTCTGGCGCGGTCATGGTCGAACTCGCCCAAGGCGATCAGATCACGATTGAGAATATCGAAGGTGGCCAGCGTTGCGAACTTCTGAGCGCGCATCCCAATGGGCGCTTGGATTGTGGCCTTTTGGGCGCAGCCGCAGACACGTCCGCCTCAGGCCTGCGCGCGATGCTGCTATCACCGCTGTCGGGCTTTGATCGGCTTAAAAAGGGTCTAATCCAGCGTAATATCGACATAACAGGCGCTCGCGCCATCGGCCTTTTCGGCGCAGAAAGCCCCGCGAAAGACAGTGCCACCTTTACGGCGCAGGGTTCAGGTTGGGCCATCATTGCCGCCCCCGGCGATGTGATGGATTTCGAAACGCAAGACACCACAACACCGCTGCGTGTGACCCTAACCCGTGCCAAATCGCGCCAATCCGGTCAATTCGCCCTGCCCGATCCTTTGGCCGATCCCGTTCAAGACCTGCGGGTCAAATCCGCCACGGCTCAGGCCTATTTTGTACGCAAAGGCGAGTTCATCCAGATCCTTAATGTCGATGGTCGCCAATGTACTGATTTCCAATGTTTCGACGCGCGCAAAGCGGATCGTGGCGACTACCTTCCCCTTGATGTCACCACCACGCGCACCATCCTCAACCACGCCTACCCGATGCCCGGACTGCATGGAAAATATTTCGATCAGGACATGACACCCCTCATCGAAGTGGTGCAGGACACCTGCGGTCGGCACGACGCTTTCGCCATGGCCTGTTCATCCAAATACTACGATGACATCGGCTATCCCGGTCACGCCAATTGTTCCGACAATTTCAATGGCGCGCTTTCGGCCTATGACATTCCTGGCCGCAAAGGATGGATGGCCGCGAATTTCTTCTTTAACACCCATGTCGATGAACATGGCGTTCTGTTGGCTGACGAACCGTGGTCGCGTCCGGGCGATTACGTGTTGTTGCGCGCGCTCACCGATCTGATCTGTGTGTCTTCCGCCTGCCCCGATGACACCTCCCCGGCCAATGGCTGGAATTTGACCGACATTCATGTGCGCACCTATGCCGCCCAGGAGCGGTTCAGCCGCTCCGTGGCTTGGCGCGCCACTCCAGACGAGGACCCTGTCATGACCCGTGAAAGCGCCTTTCATCATAACTTTGCCACGCTGACGAGTGATTTCGTCGAGTATCGTGGCTTTTGGCTGCCAAATTCGTTCCGTCAAACCGACACGATCGAGGGCTATTGGGCCTGCCGTGACGATGTTGTGGTCATGGACCTCTCTGCCCTGCGCAAATTTGAAGTCACCGGCCCGGATGCCGAAGCACTGATGAACTGGGTTCTGACCCGCAACGTCGAAAAGCTCGGAGTCGGTCAGGTGGTCTATTCGGCCATGTGTTATGAGCATGGTGGCATGATTGACGATGGCACGCTTTTCCGCCTTGGTCCGACGAATTTCCGTTGGATTGGTGGCTCGGACGAAGGTGGCGTTTGGATGCGGGAACAGGCGGAAAAGCTCGACCTAAATGTGATGATCCGCACCTCCACCGACCAGATGCACAACCTCGCTGTCCAAGGTCCAAAATCCCGCGATCTGATGAAAGAAATCATCTGGACCGCCCCGCATCAAACGCCGATCTCCGATCTTGATTGGTTCCGCTTTACCGTGGGCCGGATTGGCGATCATGAGGGCGTGCCTGTCGTGGTGTCTCGGACGGGCTATACCGGCGAGTTGGGTTATGAAATCTTTTGCCACCCCAAAGACGGCGACGCGGTGTTCAAGGCCGTTTGGGAAGCAGGTCAGGCCTACGGGATACGTCCGATGGGACTTGCCGGGCTTGACCTTGTGCGCATTGAGGCGGGGCTTGTGTTTGCAGGCTATGATTTCTCCGATCAGACTGATCCGTTTGAAGCCGGGATTGGCTTCACCGTTCCGCTCAAATCAAAGACTGTAGATTTCGTTGGTCGAGATGCGCTTTTGCGGCGCAAAGAGCATCCCGCCCGCAAATTTGTCGGGCTTGAGATTGAGGGTCAAAACCACGTTGCCCATGGCGATTGCATCCGCATTGGGCGCGCACAAGTGGGAGAGGTCTGTTCCGCGATGCGATCCCCACGCACCGGGCAAGTCATCGCCTTGGCACGGGTCGATGTTGCGCATTCTGAGCCGGGTACAGAGGTCGAAGTTGGACAATTGGACGGTCATTTGAAACGCTACGGTGCCAAGATCACGGCCTTCCCGCATTACGATCCTAAAAAGGAACGTCCGCGCAGTTAATTTTGGTCAATCTAAAAGTAATAAAGCCTCCCTTCGGGGAGGCTTTTCTGCATGGGAAATTCCCGGCAGCGAGTAGAAAAGTGGTGCCGCTGATAGGACTCGAACCTACGACCCCATCATTACGAATGACGTGCTCTACCAGCTGAGCTACAGCGGCACTCTTCTCTGTCAGGCGCAATCGCGCGTGACGTGAACGGGTCTTTATCACCCTCTTTCAAAGGTGTGTAGCCCTAATTTTCGACCTTGGGGTTTTCATCTTCTTCAACCGGGGTCACATCTACCATACCTTTCGGCGCGTCCTGTGACTCCTCTTCAATCGGATCGACAAAATCCACTTTTGGCTCCGGCAATGCGCCTACAATCATCGGCAACATTTCGGTTCCTTGTGGCATCGCGACCTCGGAACGCATCGGTTTACGCCAACTCAGCGTGTCAAATCCGCCGCAATGCTCGCAAACCGGGCCCCATTCCGAATGGATGGTTTGGCAATTGTCACAGACCCATTGTGGCCCACGCGGCGCTGTCAGCGCTCGGGTCAGCCAGCCGCGGACAACCACGTCATCCGCACCCTCGCCGCGTTCGATCGCCGCCAAAATTGTCAGACTGCGCGCGGTTGGGTTGATCTCCGCCAGATCGCCCAGCGCGCGGCGCGCCGCCGGAAAATCTTCGGCAGCAATGTTAAGCTCTGCGAGCAGCATTTTTGTCTCTGGATCTTCCGGGTGGATTTTGGTCAGCACCGCAAAGCGTTTGATCCGTTGCTCCGGGGTTTCATCCGGCACAATCGCCGCAAAGGCGGCGGCCAGATCCGGATGCGGTTGCGCCTCCCATGCTTTTTTGATGACGCGCGCAGCCGGACGCGGCTTGTCATCAGCAACATATTCTTCACAGGCCATCACAGCGGCAGGGATGAGATCCGGCGACTTTTTATTGGCCTCAATCGCAGCTTCGCGCGCTTCAATCGTGGCACCTTTTTCAAACACCCCCTTGGCCTCTGACAGGGCCAAAACCGCATCGCGACGTTTGTGAACATCGCGCGGGATTGCTCCATGTTTCAACTTGGCCGACAGGGTCGAACGCGCCGCCGACCAATCGCCCTTTTCGGCCTGAAGCCGGAGCAAGATGTCTTGTGTCTCAACATGTTTCGGTTTGAGGGCAAAGGCTTTTTCCGCGAGCTTCAGCGCGGTCGCGGTATCACCATCCTCAAGCTTCTGTTTCATGATGCCCTGAACGCCAATAAAGCGGGTGCGGTCATCCGCGACCAATTGTTTGTAGGCACGCTCTGCCGTCCTTTTGTCGCCAGTCATCACCGCAGCCTGCGCTTTGAGCAGGTTGGTCAGTTCGGGTTTTTGTAAATATTTCTCAGCACGCGCAACCTTGGTCAGTGCCACGCGACCCTCGCCTGAGGCCAGCGCCATCATCCCATCCGCCAGCGCTTCAATACCTTTTTTCTGACGATTGCGGTCGAAATAGCGCGAGATTGCGGTTTCATCGCCCAAAAGGAATTTCACCACAGCGATCAACAGCCCGATAAGTTTGAGCGCCACATAAAACGCAACGATCAAGACAATCAGCGCCAGCACGGCTTTGAGCGGCGTGAGGGTGATTTCGAAATTCCCAAAGCTCAGTTGAGCGCCACCTTCGGTTTCCATGAGAAGCATTCCGCCATAGGCGAGCGCAGCCACAAGAATGACGAAAAGAATGATTTTAACGAGAGACCAAAGCATGTTTCGCCTACCTTACTGACCAAGCATTTCATTGAGAGCAGCCATCACATCCACCCGTTTTTGCGCCTGTTCAATCCAGGGCTGCATCTCCGCCTGACCTGCCTCAGGCAAAGCCTCAAGCGTGGTGATTACTGATGCAAACTGACCTTTGCGCACGGCATCTTCGGCCCGGGACAGGATCGCGTCGGCGTCATCGCCTTCTTTTGGCTTCGTCGATCTGAGACCGAGTTGCGTTTGAAGTGCGGTGTCTAACCAGCCCTGTTCGCCCGCTTCATAGGCCGCGCGCGATGCTGACATGAGAGCCGCCCTTGCGGCATCTGGATAGGTGTCCTGCAACTCCGTCACACTGGCAATCCCATTCTGCGCAGCCTCTTTAAGTGCAGCGGGCGCATCCTCTTCAAGCTCATAAAGAACAGAGGCAAAAGGATCGCCGGCGTCCACAAGCCTTTGCAACCGGGCCTTTTGTGTTGCGGCTGTGGCGGCTTTTTGCTCGGCCACGGACTGTGCTTTGGCGGCTTCAAGTCGTGCAATCTCGCCGGTGAGCAAGTCCTGCATTTCGGCCAATTGACGCTCATAAGCGGCTGTCGCCTCCGGTGAGACCACCGCCTCCGCCACGGGGCGCGCCTCAAATTCGGTCAAACGCGATTCAAAGTTGGACAATTGATCTTGAAGCGGCTGGATTGCCTGGCCCGGATCAATGGCGGCAATTTGCGCCTCAATTTCGGATTTCAACCTGTCCTGCGCCGACTGGGTCGCCGCGATTTGATCCTGTGTGCTGGATTTCAGGTCCGCCAATTGCACCGACAGATCGGTGAGCTGCTGAGCCAACTCATCCGTATTGGCTCCGGGGAATGGCCAGCCCTCAGGCTTGATAAATTGCGCACCCGCGTAACCCAATGCCACACAAATTACACCCCCCAAAAGCGTCGGAACAAGGCCGCCTCGTTTGACCGCACTCTTTTCGATCGCTGGCCGCGCGTCAGCGCGCTCAGCTTTGGGAATGTCTTCGCCCCGTGTCGACTCATCCGTCTTAGACGTATCATCCTGATCTTCGATATGCGTCTCTTCAGAAACCTCAGCTTCTGGATCAGCCGCATCACCCTCTGCCATTGGCTCTTCAGAAGCCATCTCCGTTGATGTACCGACGTCCGAGGGCACTGCCTCTACCGCCAAGGCATCCTCTTGATCCTGAACCGTTTCCGCCTCGGTGCTCACATCATTTTGCGGAGTTTTTTTGTCTCGTGCCAAAAGATCAACCTTTCGAATCCAGAACCAATTTCACAACTACCTCTGGAACTTAGACCCTGAGCCACTGCGCCTCAAGCGATGATCAGGTCAATTGCGATGCAACGGCCTGCGTCATCGTCGCACCGTCGGGGCGTTGCGCAACAACAGAGCAGATAGGAACAGGCCCTGACCAAGCATCAATGCAGGCTTGCGACATGGCAACAAGGGTCAACGGCCCAGTATAGATTTCGAGTCGTTTCGACAGAATCTGCGCCGAGCGGGGAGAATAGAGGGGAACCACGAGAGATTGCGCCTGCGCCACGCTGTCCCGTTCCTCTGACGTCCATGTTCGGGCGCGCTGATCGTAGACCACAGCTTCGTGGGTCTCTATACCGCTGGCCGTCAATCGGCGCGCCACATCGCCGCGCGTATGTTTGCCGTGGAGGTGGATGGCGCGCGATAGGGACTTCCCCGCAAGATGCGAGATCAAATCATCCGCCGACCCTGCAACGGACACAGCCGTCACGCCAAGCGCCCGCACCGCCTGTGCCGTCGCATCCCCAACACAATAGGCCGTCAATTTCGGAAACGCCTCTGCGGTAGCTTGCGCCGCGTGGCGTGAAGTCAAAATAACCGCGCTATATTGCTCCGCCATGAGTTTGGGGGCGCAAGGCACGATCTCTAGAACCGGCGCTATCAGAACATTTATCCCCGGCACCAGCGCGCGCAATTCCTGCGCCAATCGATTGGCGTCATCTTTGGGGCGTGTGATCAGGACGGTTCTGGGCAAAATCGGTCTCGGGATTGTCTGACGGTTCACTCGGTGATACCTCCCAAAGTGCATCTGAACAACGCTCAACGGAGGGCGACCGATGAGACTGGGTGAGGAGACGCAGCACGTGGATCAGATTTCTGTCCTCGGCGCCGGTGCATTTGGGACGGCTTTGGCCATCTCCCTTGCGCGATCAGGTAAGACTGTCACCCTTTGGGCACGCTCGGAAGATGCCGCACGATCCATGCAATCCGCGCGCGAAAACATTGGCCGCTTGCCGGGAAAACCCTTTCCTGCATCCTTGAGTGCCACCTCCGATCTTACCCAGGCCTGCAAAGCACCCATCCTTCTCTTGGCTGTTCCCATGCAACAGCTGGCGGATTTCGCAGCCCTAAACAAGAGCCTAATCCAGTATAAAAGCCTCGTTGCCTGCTGTAAGGGGATTGATCTTAAATCGGATCGCGGTCCTCTGGCTGTTCTTGAAGATTTGATGCCAGACGCACGGGTAGCCATTCTGTCCGGCCCCTCTTTTGCTGTCGACATCGCAGACGGCCTGCCCACCGCATTGACTCTTGCTGCGAGAGACAAAGACGTGGTTGATATGCTGCAATCAGAGCTGACCACCGACACTATCCGACTGTATTCAAGCCTCGATCCGGTGGGGGTCGAGTTTGGCGGGGCCTTGAAAAATGTGATTGCGATAGCATGTGGCCTTGCGATGGGAGCCGGGCTTGGCGAAAGCGCGCGTGCGGCGCTGATGACGCGTGGCTTTTCCGAAATGCAGAGGCTTGCAGCCCGCGTTGGGGCCGATCCTGCGACGCTTTCGGGGCTTTCGGGGTTTGGCGACCTTGTGTTGACCTGCACCTCTGATAAATCGCGCAACTTTTCGCATGGTTTCAAACTTGGCACCGGCGCAACAGTCGACCCAAATGTAACGGTCGAAGGCGTGGCCACCGCCAAAGCCGTCATGCACCTCGCGCGTACCCTGGACCTGGACATGCCCATCACAACGACCATCACGCAGATTTTGGATGGTCACATTTCGATTTCTGAGGCGGTAGAGCTGTTGCTTTCCCGCCCACTCAAAAGGGAGTAACCCATGAAATACGCTGTCATTTGCACCGACAAACCCGGTTCGCTTCACATCCGCACTGACACACGCCCGGATCACGTCGCCTATTTGAAATCCTGTGGCGTTGTTGAACAGGCCGGGCCATTTTTGGACTCGGAGGGCAAGATGTGCGGCTCACTTGTGATCATCGAAGTGGATGATCTTGACGCTGCTAACGCATGGGCCGCGAACGACCCCTATGCCAAGGCCGGGCTGTTTGCGGATGTGCGGATTGAAGCTTGGAACAAGGTGATTGGCTGATGGCATATTGGCTTTTTAAATCCGAAGCGGAAGTTTGGTCTTGGGATCAACAGGTTGCTAAAGGTGACGCTGGCGAGGAATGGAACGGCGTACGCAATTATCAGGCTCGCAACAACATGCGGGCGATGCAGATTGGCGATCGCGGGTTTTTCTACCACTCGCGGGCGGAAAAAGAAATCGTTGGAATTGTTGAGGTCTGTGCACTTGCGCATCCGGACAGCACCACCGACGACGAACGGTGGGAATGCGTCGACATCAAAGCAGTGCGTCCATTAAAGACGCCCGTGACCCTTGCCATGTGTAAAGCCGATCCACGCCTGTCGGAGATGGTTTTGGTGAACAACTCGCGCCTTTCCGTTCAACCCGTGTCGGAGGCGGAATGGGCGATTATATGTGAGTTGGGAGACACTGATCCGGAGTAGCGCTTTGATCGACCTGACCTTGCGCCGTTTCAAAGTTGAATTTCAATAAAAAGGAGGGTCCCGACCCCCCGGGACCCTCCACCACCCCACGTGCTCCCTTAGGCACCACACGTGTTCGATATAAGGTCCGGTCCGTCCTGGCCCGTGTAATCAAGCTAGGCGCTTTGCTGATTCACTGCAAACCTGAAGTAGCTAGGGTTGAATCTGATTTTGAAACCTTCGATTAACTCGAATGAGAAACAACCAACGCAAAACCGCCCCGAACAATCGAGGCGGCTCTCAATAGATCGAAACGAAATCAGCTATAAACGGCTTCTTTGCCGAAATGCTTAACAAGCATGTAGTAGAAAACGGCACGATATTTGTTGCGCTCAGAGCGACCGTATGTGTCGATCACAACATTGATCGCATCCATAAGCTCGGGGCTGTCTGGGAGGCCTAGTTTTTTCATGAGGAAATTGGCTTTGACCGTTTCGAGTTCGCCTTCTTGCGAGGCTGCCACTGTGGACGCATCTTCTTTATAGATCGCAGGCCCACAACCGATGGTCACTTTGGTCAACAAATCCATGTCAGGTTCGACACCACATTTGGATTTCAGATCCTCTGCATATTTGGCGATCAGATCGTCACGTTTTCCCATTTTATTCTCCCACCATTCAAAGTGTTATGTCATTCATCTCGGAACCCAAACAAGGCTCGCGCAAAGCCTAGTGGGATCACAGTGCTTTAAAAAGGGAAAATTTGGCGAATGAACTCATAATGAAACCGCCCATGTTCCCATGAGCGGTTTCTGTCTCGTTCTATGCTTGACCTCAGTAGCGGTAATGCTCCGGCTTAAACGGGCCCTCGACGGTCACGCCAATATAATCCGCCTGATCTTTCGAAAGTTCGGTGAGTTTCACGCCAATGCGAGCAAGGTGCAGTCGCGCCACTTTCTCGTCGAGGTGTTTCGGCAAGATGTAGACTTGGTTCTCATAGCTGTCACCATTGGTCCAAAGCTCGATCTGCGCTAACACTTGGTTGGTGAAAGAGGCGGACATCACAAAGGACGGGTGGCCCGTGGCGTTGCCAAGGTTCAAAAGACGACCTTCGGACAACAGAATGAGACGCGCACCGGATGGCATCTCGATCATGTCGACCTGATCTTTGATGTTGGTCCATTTGTGGTTTTTAAGCGCCGCGACTTGGATTTCATTGTCGAAATGGCCGATATTGCCGACAATCGCCATGTCTTTCATCGCCCGCATATGTTCGATGCGGATCACGTCTCTGTTGCCCGTGGTGGTGATGAAAATGTCGGCGTCACCAACAACATCCTCAAGCACAACAACCTCAAACCCGTCCATCGCAGCCTGAAGCGCACAGATCGGATCAACCTCGGTGACTTTCACCCGCGCTCCAGCACCACGCAGCGAGGCGGCGGAACCTTTGCCCACATCGCCATAGCCACAGACAACGGCCACTTTGCCAGCCATCATCGTGTCGGTCGCGCGGCGGATGCCATCCACAAGGCTCTCTTTACAGCCGTATTTGTTGTCAAATTTCGACTTGGTCACAGAGTCATTGACATTGATCGCGGGGAAAGGGAGTTGACCCTTTTTCACCAGATCGTAAAGACGATGGACACCGGTGGTGGTCTCCTCGGAAACGCCAACAATTTGACCGCGCATTTTGGTGAACCAGCCCGGGCTCTCCTTCATGCGCTTTTTGATTTGGGCGAAAACTGCGACTTCTTCCTCAGAGGTCGGCACTTCGATCAGATCGGTTTCACCCGCCTCAACACGCGCGCCCAAGAGAACGTAAAGAGTTGCGTCACCGCCATCATCCAAGATCAGGTTCGGACCTTCCGGGAATTGGAACGAGCGGTCGAGGTAATCCCAATGCTCAACCAAAGACTGACCTTTGATGGCAAACACCGGCACACCTGCTTCGGCAATGGCCGCCGCCGCGTGGTCCTGTGTTGAGAAAATATTGCACGAAGCCCAGCGCACGTCGGCGCCCAGTGCCACGAGCGTTTCGATCAACACAGCGGTCTGGATCGTCATGTGCAGCGAGCCAACAATGCGGGACCCTTTGAGCGGTTTGCTTACGCCAAATTCCTCACGCAACGCCATCAAGCCCGGCATCTCGGTCTCTGCGATATCCAACTCTTTGCGCCCAAAAGCGGCGAGCGCGATATCTTTCACGATGTAATCGGTGCCCATCTTTGGCTCCTGCATAAATATGGTTAATTTGATCGCTGATTATCAGCTTGACGCACGCCTTACAACGCAGAGGCATTGATTTCCGGTTAAGTCGAGAAAAATCATAGAAACTGTGCCGCTCAGACGCTACCAAAGGCCAAACACAGATGAGGCAACCATGGCTCAACCACGCGCGTGGCAACGGATGTTATCGGGTCGGAGACTTGATCTTTTGGACCCCACTCCAATGGATATTGAAATCGAAGATATTGCCCATGGGCTGGCCTTTGTGGCGCGCTGGAATGGGCAAACGCGTGGTGATTTTGCCTATTCCGTGGCCGAACATTCGGTGTTGGTCGAGGAGATTTTTCGCAAACTCTATCCAACCGAGCCGATCAAATGGCAACTGGCAGCCCTTTTGCATGACGCGCCCGAATATGTCATCGGCGATATGATTTCGCCGGTGAAGGCTGCCGTGGGGCCGAATTACGGTGAGTTGGACGAACGCCTCACCGCAGCCATTCACATTCGATTTGGGTTACCGGCGAAACTTCCGCAGGCAATCAAGAAGAAGATCAAACAGGCGGATAAAGTCTCTGCTTGGCTGGAGGCCACTCAAATCGCAGGGTTTTCCGTTGAAGAAGGCAATAAGATTTTTGGTAAAATGAACCCGGATTTGGTGCGTGATCTGCGGATTCACCTGCGCCCGCCGATCTATGCGCGCACGGCCTTTACGGCGCGACACGCCGAATTGATGGCCGCGCTTTAAGCCGAGACACAAAGCCGAGTTTTCCAGCCCAGATCCGTAGCTCCGAGAGCCAAACTGCACGCGCAGCTTGGGCCTGAACATGCTGACGTTCCATGAGGGCGCGCCGATGCTGAACCTCTGGCACCCCCTCCGGCTGACGCATCATGTCGGTCGCGATAATCTGTAACATTTGATCTCTCCGAATCTTTGGGTATGATCCATTTTTAGCGCTTATAGCGTGCTATCGCGACTCAACGATTTTTTGAACATGTAAGCTGTGATTACACATGAGCGGCATTGATTGGCGCCAAATTCCCTCCCTCTCTACGCTGCGCGCCTTTGAGGCGACAGCACGGCTGGGCAGTTTTACCGCCGCAGGACGCGCGCTGAACGTGACCCATGCGGCAGTCACGCAGCAGGTGCGCACGCTTGAGAAAGAACTTGGTGTGGTCCTTGTTCAGCGGGAAGGGCGAGGCATGGCGTTGACTGAAGTGGGTGCGCAATTGGCCGAGGCTTTGGGCGAGGGGTTTTCGACGATTGCGCAGGGCATCGAGCGCCTGCGCAATGGGCCGCGTTCACGTGGGCTAAGGGTCACCTGTACGCCCGCTTTGTCCTATGCGTTTATCATTCCGCGCCTTGGCCAATTTTGGGATGCGCATCCAAATATCCCGGTGTCCCTGACCCCGTCCGGCACGGTCGACGACCTGAAGCGGCGGCAATTTGATGTTGGCATTCGCTCTGGGTCGGGCAACTGGCCCGACGTGGATGTTGAATTGCTTTGGAGGACGAGATTCATCCTTGTCGCCAGTCCGATTTTGGTCACAAAATACGGTGGGGATGTAAACAATCTTCCTTTAGAGACAATGCCTTGGATCAGATCTCAGGCTCATAGCCAAGATTTGGCTTACATGAAAAAGGGTGGCGTCGATGGCCACAAAGCGCCGGCAATTTTTATCGAGGGGCAATCCGATGCGGTCCAAGCCGTCGTGCGCGGATTGGGGGTAACCTTTGTCTCTGAAATCGCGGTGAGTGACGACCTTGCCTCTGGCGCACTTTTGCATGTGCCGTTTGAAATTGACGCCGATTTTTCCTATTTCGCCGTCACACCCAAAGGCCCGCAACGGACCTCGACCCGGCTGTTCATTGATTGGCTCAAGACCTTGGGGCCACAATCAAAGCCATAAAAAAGACCCGCCCAAGCAGGTCTTTCCAAGTCTTATTGCCTTAGTACTTTCGCGTTAGCGCGGGCTGCGTTTGGCCAAAATGCGCTGCAAAGTGCGTCGGTGCATATTGAGGCGTCGCGCCGTCTCGGACACGTTGCGATCACAAAGCTCATAGACGCGTTGGATATGTTCCCAACGCACCCGATCCGCCGACATCGGGTTTTCGGGCGGTGGGGGCAAGGCATCGCCATTTGCCAAAAGCGCATTGACGATGTCATTGGCGTCAGCCGGCTTTGACAGATAATCCGTGGCACCGATTTTGACGGCCGCCACAGCGGTGGCGATCGCGCCATATCCGGTCAAGACAACGATGCGGCTGTCGGGGCGTTTTTCCCGCAGCACCTCAACGACATCAAGCCCGTTGCCATCCTCAAGCCGAAGATCAACCACGGCATAGGCAGGCGGGCGGGCGGTCGCAATGGCTTTACCAGCCGCGACAGAACCCGCCATTTCGACCTCAAAGCCGCGCTTTTCCATGGCCCGCGCCAAGCGACGCAAAAACGGTTCGTCGTCATCGACCAGCAACAGTGACTTGTCCACACCCAAGTCCATCATTTCATCCCCGGCCATGGGACCCCCTTGCGCCAATGTGCGTGATTATCTGAATTTGTATCAACCTAGAGTGCGGATGGCGGCGGGTCAATTTCTACCCGGCGTTCTATTTGGCCGCATCAATAAAACAGGCGACACGATCCGCCATCTGCTCTGGCGTGTCATCACGTTTAAAGAAATCGACAAACCCGATTTCAGGGAACACCAGATAGGTGAAGGTCGAATGATCCACGAGGTAATATTCCGGATCACCCTCTTCTTGTTTCTTGTAATAGGTTTTGTAGGCCATTGAAGCGGCTTTCACCTGTTCAGGAGAGCCGGTCATGCCGAGCATGTTTTCGTGGAAAAGATCGGTGAACTCTTTGACCACCTCAGGCGTGTCACGGTCCGGGTCGATGGAGATAAAAGCAGTTTGTGTGTCATAGCCGCGTTCGTCCAAGAGACGCTCCGCATCCGCGTTACGCGCATTGTCGAGCGGGCAGACATCGGGGCAGAAGGTATAGCCGAAATAGAGGATCGTTGGCTTGGTGAACACATCCTGATCGGTGACGGTCACACCATCTTCACTCACGAGCTCAAAAGGCCCGCCAATGGACCCCGCACCACCGCTGACAGCGGAGCCGCGACATTGGGCAAATTGATCATCACCAGCCGGGCGTGTGGCATACCAAGCGCTTGCGCCCAATAAGGCGACAACGGCAACACCGGCGACAATGGCGAAAGATTTTGTCGACATGTTTTCTCTCCTCATGTGTGCGACGCATTGATCGGCGCATCAGCACGGACTAACAAGGGGTTTAATGCCGCAGTTGGATCAAAAACCTGTCAATGATTGAAAATAGTGACGATCTCATCACCGAAGAGCGCAGATCCAATTGGGTTCGCCTGAGAACGCTCACTGCGCTGAGATGGATTGCGATCACGGGTCAAATTGCCACGATTATTTTGGCGATGACGGTATTTCACCTCAAATTTGATCTGGGCGGCTTTGCCGTTGTGATCGGCGCGTCGATCATTTTGAACATCGTGATCACGTTCATTTACCCGGAAAACACCCGGTTGAGCGAACATGGTGCAACGCTGATGTTGTTGTTCGACATCGTGCAATTGTCGGCGCTTTTGTATCTGTCAGGCGGGTTGAACAACCCATTCGCCCTTTTGATCTTGGCGCCTGTGTCAATTTCGGCCTCAGCACTTCGGCCAAAATCATCGGTGTTGACGGGGGGTGCGGCCATCGCCTTGGTGTCGATCACCGCGCTTTATCACGTCCCGCTTGAGCTTTTAGACGGTGAAATCCTGCGCATGCCACGAATTTTCCTATTTGGGAGCTGGGCAGGGATTGTGATTGGTGTGGTGTTTTTGGGAGTATTTTCGTGGAAAGTCGCCTCTGAAATTCACACCATGTCAGAGGCACTTTTGGCAACCCAAATGGCGCTCACACGCGAACAGAAACTGACGGATTTAGGGGGTGTGATTGCTGCTGCAGCACATGAATTGGGCACGCCTCTGGCCACGATCAAACTGGTGTCCAGCGAGTTGGTCGATGATCTGGCAGACCATGACGTTTTGCGCGAGGATGCGCAGTTGATCAATGAACAGGCGGATCGGTGTCGTGATATTTTGCGCTCGATGGGGCAGGCCGGCAAAGATGATCTACATATGCGGTTTGCGCCGCTTCAGGCCGTGGTCGAAGAGGCCGCACAGCCGCATGTTGCGCGGGGCAAAACAGTCAAACTTGAAGTGCTGGGTAGCGAAGACGGGACACCGCAGCCCTATGTCTATCGGCGTCCCGAGATCATCCATGGGCTGCGCAACCTGGTTCAAAATGCGGTGGATTTTTCTGAAACGACGGCGTGGATTGATATTACATGGAACGCGCGCACCATCACGCTTCGAATCATTGATGATGGGGCCGGATTTCCGACATCGGTGATTGGCCGGATTGGCGACCCCTTCATGCGCCGCCGCCGCACCGAGCGCGAGATTGACCGGCGTCCGGGCTATGAGGGTATGGGGCTTGGGCTTTTTATTGCCAAAACGCTTTTGGAGCGAACCGGGGCCGAGATTGCGTTCGCCAATGGATCGGACCGCCACGACCTCCATCTGCATGCCGGTCGTCGGTCTGGCGCAATTGTCGAACTGAGTTGGCCCAAAGAGCGGATCAGCGTCCAGGAAGGTGAACAAAACAAGGCTTTGGGTGAAAATGCCCGATTTGATACATGATTTCTTGGGATTTTAACGGTGCGTTAACTATCCTTACCCAAAATCATCCCGTCGCAGAAGCGTATTTTTGTCGGGAATCACATGTCGGTCGAACTCCTCTCCACTCTTGCGTCCCTCATCATAGGAAGCCTGTGCATTGCCTTTTTGGCGCTCTATGGGTTTGCCTGGATGGCTGCCAGGAAAGAAAAGTCAGAGGCGATCACTCTGAAAGATCAGGACAATGACATCGTCTTTCTGTTCGATGACGAAAAACTGGTAAACGCGACGGCCTCCGCGCAAAGCGTGCTTGCGGCGGCCGCCGATGTCGGCTCGGATTGGTCACGGCTTTTATCGGTAACGATCTCAAAATTCCCAACACTTCAAAAAGAGATCATAGAACTCGCCGATCGTGGCACATTGATCATTGAGTCCCGTGATGGCAGCTCCGTGATGAAATGCGAATGGCGCAACGGTCTTGCGCGCCTGACATTGTTGGATCGTGAAACGGAACACAGCCATATCGAGTTGGATCGTCATTCCTTGATGGCGATGGAGCACGAGCTTGAAACTCTGCGCGCCACCACGGAAAACGTGCCCCATCTGGTATGGCGCGAACTCGCGGATGGCACGATCAGTTGGGCCAATGCCGCCTATATCGCTCTTGCCGACAGTATGGCGCAGAACGATGATATTCCAAGCTGGCCGCCGACGTCTTTGTTCGACACCTCACTTCTTGCCAACGTCGGCGCAAAAGAATCCCGCCGCCTCACCCTTAAGGATCAAAACCGCGGAACACATTGGTTTGAGGTATTTCGATTTGAAATGGGCGGCGATTTCCTATTCACAGCCAATTCTGCGGACCATACGGTCAAGGCGGAGGAAACGCTTCGCGAGTTCACGCAAACCCTGACCAAAACCTTCTCCCATCTCACAATCGGACTTGCGGTGTTTGATCGCAATCGCAGGCTGGCTTTGTTCAACCCGGCACTGACGGACCTGACCGCCCTTTCGGTTGAGTTTTTGATCTCGCGACCGGTTTTAACCACCTTCCTCGACAGATTGCGCGACAGTCAGATGATGCCTGAGCCGAAAGATTATAAATCATGGCGTCAAGAAATGGCCGCCTTGGAATCCGCCGCCGAAGATGGCACCTATCAAGAGGTTTGGACCCTGCCCGGCGGCATGACATATCGAATTTCTGGACGCCCGCATCCCGATGGGGCCATCGCCTTTTTGTTCGAAGACATCTCTGCCGAGATGTCCCTGACACGGCGGTTTAGGTCAGAGATCGAAACGGGCCAGGCTGTGCTCGACAGCCTATCTGAAGCCATTGCCGTGTTTAACAGCGAAGGCATGTTGATGATGGCGAATTCGGCCTATACGTCGCTTTGGGATCTTGAGCAAATGGAAGGTATTTCCGAGACAAGCATCGTTGAGGCGACACGGATATGGCATTCGAAATGTGCGCCATCGCCGCTTTGGAATGATATTCGGGAATTTGTCAGCCGTGTTGGTGCGCGTGAGGAGTGGACTGGCACCACCCGGCTTTGGGATGGGCGCCGTCTTACTTGCCGATTTGCACCATTGCCATCCGGCCAAACCCTCGTTGGCTTTGCGCCAGCGGCGCGCGGCTCGGCGGTGCGACTCGCGCTTCGGCCGCAGGCGGACAGCCAGTTCGTAGAAATGTGACGCCCTTCTTGCCTTGCGTCCCTTGCGGGGCGGCCTAAAGTCGGGCACATGTTTTGTCCGAACATCAAAGGCTCCCCGCAATGCTGCGACACTCTGTCTCTCAAATTTCAGCGATCTTATGACTGAGCGCGTGCAGCTTTTCCAAGAGTTTCTTGGGTCTGGCCCTTGGGCTGACTCCAGTGTAGCCGCCTTGGCGGGTGATGCGTCTCGGCGGCGGTATCACCGGTTGAAAGATCGTTCGACCGGTCGATGTGCCATCGCAATGGATGCGCCCCTAGAGGCTGGTGAAGATGTTCGCCATTTTCTCAAGGTCGCCGCTTATCTTCGCGATCTCGAACTGTCAGCCCCTGAAATATATGCCGCCGATGAGACCAATGGGTTTTTGATCCTCGAAGATTTTGGTAGAGATTTGTATGACGTCGTCTGTGCCCGGAAACCACATTTGGAAACCGAGCTTTATGACGCTGCTGTCGATGTTCTGATTCACATCGCCTCCTCAACACCACTGGACGGCGCTGCGGATTACGGCCCCTTGATGACCGATCTCGCGCTTTCCTGTTACCGCTGGTACGCCGAACCCGTTTTGAGTCACGATATGTCTTCAGAACGTGAGGCCGCGCGCACCGTTTTAACGCCACTCATTGCGGCTCTTGGGCATGGTCGCGTTACGATTTTACGCGATTATCACGCGCAAAATCTATTGTGGCTGCCGGATCGAGCGGGTCCTTCGCGTGTTGGGCTTTTGGATTTCCAGGACGCGATGCTCGGCCATCCCGCTTATGATGTGATTTCGCTGACAACAGATGCGCGACGCGATGTCCCGGTTGAGGTTCAGAAACGATGCCTGGCGCGATTTAGCGACGGATTGAATCTCAATCCGGTTGATTTCAATCGTGAAGCCGCGATTTGTTCAGTGCAGCGGAACCTGCGGATCTTGATGATTTTCGCACGCATGTCACTTCATTTTTCACGCCCGCACTATGTTAACCTGATCCCTCGGGTCTGGGGTCATTTACAACGCGATCTGGATCATCCCGATCTCTCAAGTCTCGCACATCTCATTCGCACACATCTACCGGAACCCACAAAAGAAACCCTTCAGTGTCTGAAAGAAAAATGCGGAACCATCCCAACACTGCAATGATTTTTTGTGCGGGACGCGGCACCCGGATGAAAACGCTGACGGCAGATCGTCCAAAACCGATGATTGAAGTGGCGGGGCGGCCACTTGTCGATCATGCGCTGGATCAGATCGGGGGCGTCGAACACAGGGTCGCAAACCTTCATTACCTGCCGGACTCGCTTGAAAAACACTTAAATACCGCCGGAATCGAGACTGTTTTTGAAGACACTCTGCTTGAAACAGGGGGCGGGCTACGCAACGCCTTGCCCCAGCTCAGAGCAGATGTGGTATTCACCGTCAACACAGATGCGGTTTGGAAAGGTCCAATGGCGTCTGATATTTTGTCAGAGGCCTGGGACCCTGAAAAGATGGATGCGCTGCTCTTAACCGTTCCATTTGACCGTGTGCACGGGCACCTTGGACAAGGTGATTTTGATATTTTACCAGATGGGCGATTGGCCCGCGGTCATGGCTCAGTTTACACTGGGGTTCAGATTTTAAAAACCGATACGCTCAACGGCATCGACGAGACGTGTTTTTCGCTTAATCTCGTGTGGGAACGTCTGTTTGAAACGAATAGAATTTTCGGCGCGGAATATCCGGGACATTGGTGTGATGTCGGTCATCCCGAAGGGATTGAGATTGCGGAGCGCCTCTTGAAGGACGCCCATTAAAGGACGGATTATGTTCGGATCCATCGAGAAGCCACATCTGTTTGGTTTGCCCTGCGGCGTCAATTATCCGGCGGCGTTAAAACAGGGGATTTTGGAACGGTTTCGAAACTCACCGCCCGAAATTTTGGCGCGTACGCAGATTTTCGTGAACACATCGCGAATGAAAAAGGACATCCTGTCCGCGTTTGATGACGGGTCAACCCGGCTTTTGCCGCAGGTGAAATTGATTGCAGAGCTAGGGGCATCGCCCGATGTCATGGACCTGCCAATGCCGATCAGCGGACTCCGGCGACGGCTGGAATTGTCGCAACTTGTGTCGCATTTTCTCCGCCAAGAGCCGCAATTTGCCACACGCGCCTCTGTGTTTGATCTCTCAGATAGCCTCGCGGCCTTGCTGTCCGAAATGCAGGATGAGGGCGTGACACCAGAACAGTTAAGGTCACTTAAAATCCCGGATGCTTCAGGGCATTGGGAAAAATCTTTGACGTTTTTGTCGATTATTTTTGACTATTTCGGTCCGACCGCCGCCCATGAACCCAGTCAGGAAGATCGGTTGAGGTTGATTGTGGACCGCCTCGAAACAAAATGGGGCGAGACCCCGCCAAGTCACCCGATCATTGTTGCCGGCTCAACCGGATCGCGTGGAATGACGGCACGCTTCATGACATTGGTGGCGCGCCAACCGAAGGGCGCTGTGGTTTTGCCCGGGGTTGATTTTGATATTCCTCTTGAGGTCTGGCAAGAAATTGCAGGGCGGGGGAACAGGAGCACCCCCACCGTTGAGCACCCGCAAGAGCGCACTGTGCGTATGGCCGAAAAGCTTGGCTTAACGTCAGGTGACATTCAAAATTGGGCACAAGTATCTCCCCCGAATTTGACCCGAAACCGGTTGATTTCCCTTTCTTTGCGGCCTGCGCCTGTGACCCATCAATGGATGAAAGAAGGCCCTGGGTTTCAGAATACAGACTCAGCCTGTTCTGCAATGACTTTGATTGAAGCGCCGGACATGCGGATCGAGTCCAATGCCATCGCTTTGATCCTTCGTGAGGCAGCACAAAACGGGCGTAAAGCCGCCCTGATCACACCGGATCGCGATCTTGCGCGGCGGGTGACGGCGCTTTTGGGCCGGTGGAATATCACACCAGATGACAGCGCCGGGATACCGCTCAATCAGACCCCGCCGGGCCGACTGTTACGCCATATTGTTGGGATTTTGGGACGCAAACTGTCCTCAGAAGACCTGCTGGTCCTCTTGAAACATCCGCTGACCTCGCGCGGACATGCCGGCGACGAGGGACGTGGGTATCACCTTTTGTGGACCCGTGAACTTGAGGTGCATCTACGCCGCAAAGGGGTGGTGTTTCCCGACCGTGAAAGCCTTTTACAGTGGGCTATTTCGTCTGGAGCAGAAAAAGCGGACAAAGAGGTCCGCAAAATATGGGCGGCTTGGATTGCCGATCTTTTGGACGTACTTGCCGTGGCACCTGAACGCGACTTGGCAGATCACATTGATCATCTCGTGTCGGTCGCGTCTCTCTTTGTAAAGGGGGCACAAGGCACGGATGACCGCGAACTGTGGGGGCAAAATGCAGGACGAGAAGTGTTGCGCCTTGTTTCTGACTTACGTCGGGAAGCCGAATTTGGCGGCGTAATGAATGCGTTGGCCTTTGCCGATCTCTTCCGGGCGGTTTTAGGTCAGGGATTGGCACGCGATCCGTCGCCAAAGCATCCGCAGGTTATGATCTGGGGCACATTGGAAGCGCGAGCCTTGGGAGCCGAGTTGGTTGTTTTGGCTGGGTTGAACGAAACCATCTGGCCACAAGCACCCGGACAAGATCCGTGGTTCAGCCGAGACATGCGCAAACAAGCCGGGCTATTGTCGCCCGAACAAGCCACGGGACTTTCCGCGCATGATTTTCAACAGGCTGTTGGCGCACCTGAGGTGGTATTGACGCGGGCAAAACGGGATGCAGAGGCCGAAACTGTTGCGTCCCGCTGGCTGATCAGACTGACAAACCTGATGTCTGGCATGTCTGATGAGGGTCGGAGCGCTCTTGACGCCATGCGCAAACGTGGGGCGTATTGGATCAAGATGGCCGATGACCTTGATCGACCCAATTTCACCTTGCCGCCTGCAAAACGACCGAGTCCGCGCCCCCCGGTTGCGGCACGCCCAAGACAGCTTTCGGTGACACGGATCGAAACATTGATCCGTGATCCTTATGACATTTATGCCAACCGTATTCTTCGGTTGAACAAACTTGATCCGCTGAGCCGGGACCCTGATGTGCGCGAGCGAGGCACCGCTTTTCACGCGATCATGGAAAGCTATCTGACTGATATTTCAGACGAAACATTCGATCAATCGCTCGCACGGTTTATGGCGACGGCCGAGCGTGTCTTGGAAGATCAAGTGGCTTGGCCCTCCGCGCGCCGTGTGTGGTTGGGTCGGATACGCAAGATTGCCGAGGGTTTGGTCCGTCAGGAACGCATGCGTCTGACCAGGGGGCAACCTGCGGGAATTGAAGTCAAAGGGGCGATGCATTTTTCTGACATTGATTTTTCCTTGACCTGTAAGGCGGATCGGATTGATCGCAAAAACAACGATACATTCGTGATTTACGACTACAAGTCAGGGCGGCCTCCGTCGGAAAACCAAACGCGGATTTTCAGCATTCAGTTGTTGTTGGAGGCGGCAATGTTGGAGGCTGGCCGCTTTGACGACCTGCCGATAGGAAGGGTTACCGAAGTCACTTATTTGGGGCTTGATTCCGGGTTGACGGAAACATCTTTGGCTTTGGAAAAAAGCGACATCGACGAGGTTCAAGCCAAGCTACGCGAACTGATCCGCAATTACGATGATCCGGAAACGGGCTATAGCGCGCGGCGAATGATGGCGAAGGTGCGGTTCAAAACCGATTTTGAACATCTTGCGCGCTTTGGCGAATGGTCGGAAGCGGATGAGCCTGTGCCGGAGGATGTGCAATGAGTGCGCTCAATGAGGCGACCCAACGCCAAATCATGGCAGCACAGCCGGACATGTCCACTTGGCTTTCCGCGAATGCGGGATCAGGCAAGACCAAGGTGCTGACCGACCGCGTGGCTCGACTGTTGTTGGATGGCACGCCACCGCAACATATTTTGTGTTTGACCTACACCAAGGCGGCCGCCGCAGAGATGCAAAACCGGCTGTTCGCGCGACTGGGTGGTTGGGCAATGCTGCCCGATGCGGAGTTGATCGGCGAGTTGACAATACTCGCGCCTGGAAAGGTTCTGGATGCCGAGACCCTACGGCACGCGCGCACCCTGTTTGCGCGCGCGGTAGAAACGCCGGGCGGATTGAAAATTCAAACCATCCACTCGTTTTGCAGCGCGCTTTTACGGCGATTTCCGCTGGAAGCCGGCGTTTCTCCCCAGTTCAAGGAAATGGACGAACGCCAATCCCGGCGAATGGTGGCCGACATTTTGGATGAGTTGGCATTGGGACCGGCGCGTGGCGTGATCGACGCAGCCGCAGTTTATGTCAACGATCTGGATTTGACGGATTTGGCACTCCGAATTGTCGCTAAACGAGAGGGCTTTTTGCCGACGCGCAGTGAGGCAGAGATTTGGTCCTGGTTTGACCTGCCAGAGGGCTATGATGAGAGGGCATCAATCGCCGAAGCCTTCATGGGCGGCGAGCAGGAGATGTTTAGTTCGGTTGCAGCACTTTTAGAGGGTTCCACAAAAGCGGATGAAAAACTGGCCCCGCTTTTTCGATTTTGGGCTGGATCAGAGCCTTCTGTGACGATGATCGAGGCCTGTTGCCAAAAGCTTTTGTCCGGGGAGACAAGTAAGAATCCACATGTTTCAAAATTCTATGCACAGCATTCGAGCTTTCCAACACGCAAACTGATTGATGCGCATCCCGACGCGTTTCATCAACTGGAAGTGTTCATGAAGCGGATAGAGGCGGTGCGTCCGAGAGTCTTTGGCCTCTATGACGCCCGGCGAACTTGGGCGCTGCATCAATTGGCGCGCGCGGTTTTGCCGCCCTATTTGGAGCGCAAAGCGCAGCTTGGGCTTTTGGATTTTGACGACATGATCCGACGCGCGCGGGATTTGTTGTCGATCTCAAACGTGTCGCAATGGGTGCTTTATCGCCTTGACGGCGGGATTGATCACATCCTTGTCGATGAAGCGCAAGACACCAGCCCGGATCAATGGAGGGTAGTGCAGCTTTTGGCGGGTGAATTTACCGCAGGAGAGGGCGCGCGTGCGGATGTGACGCGCACGATCTTTGTGGTTGGGGATCACAAACAGTCGATTTATTCATTTCAAGGCGCGGCCCCTGAGGCATTCGACAAGATGAAAGCGCATTTTGGCGACCGTTTGGCGGCCGTGGGCCAACCGCTGCAAGACCTTGCGTTGCAGTATTCCTTTCGTTCTTCGCGTGCGATCCTGTCGGCCACGGATGAGGTGTTTCGCGCCAGTGAAGGCGTCGGCGTTGGCGGTACAACGGAGCATATTGCGTTTTTTGACGACATTCCGGGACGGGTGGATCTTTGGCCTTTGATCGAACCGGAAAAGGGCCCCGATGATCCCGAGGATTGGGAAAATCCGGTGGATATCATCACACCCGAACATCACTCCGCACGGCTGGCGCAGAGGGTGGCGGATTTTGTTGCAAACCTTCTCGAATCCGGCTCAATTCCTGATAAAAATGGCACAGGTCGTCCCGTGACACCAGGCGACATTATGATCCTTGTGCGCAGTCGGTCTGAGTTGTTTGGTCGGATTTTACGGACGCTGAAATCCCACCCGGCTCGCATTCCCGTGGCAGGGGCGGATCGTCTAACGTTGAACGACGAACTCGCGGTGAAAGATATCCGTTCGCTTTTGGCATTTCTGTCTTTGCAGGACGATGATTTGGCTTTGGCCGAGGCGTTGAAATCACCTTTGTTCAATTGGTCCGAGCGTGATCTTTATCAGTTGGCCCATGGGCGCACCACGATCACGCTTTGGCGTGCGCTCTACGAAAGACGGGCAGAATGGCCGGAGACCTTTGAAATTCTTGAGGATTTGCGCCAAACTTCCGATTTTTTACGGCCTTACGATCTGATTGAACGGATGTTAATTCGTCACAACGGACGACAAAATTTTATCGCGCGCTTGGGCAAAGAGGCCGAGGATGGGATTGACGCCCTGTTGTATCAAGCACGGGCCTATGAGACCTCGGAAACGCCAAGCCTCACCGGGTTTATCGCCTGGCTTGAGGCGCAGGATATTCAACTTAAACGCGTTTTGGATGAGACCTCAAACCTTGTTCGGGTTATGACGGCACATGGGTCCAAAGGGCTGGAAGCGCCAATTGTGATCCTGCCAGACACGTTAAAATCCCTACGCGAAACGCGGGATGAATTTATCGAACCGGACAGTGGTCAGGTGGTTTGGAAGGGACCGAAAGAACAGCGGTCTGATGTGGTAAAAAAGAGCCTAAACCGCCTGAAAATGGCAGAGTTAGAAGAAGATCGTCGGCTTTTATATGTGGCGATGACACGCGCGGAAAAGTGGCTTGTGGTCTGCGGGGCAGGCGAGGAAAAAGAGACGGCGGACAGTTGGTATAACCTTGTACGACGCGGCTTGGCAGAGTTGCCAACGCAAAAGGTCGATTTTGGCGATTTTGAAGTGGATCGCTATGCCTATGGCGACTGGCCTACTCCACAAACAGGGGAAGTGCGCGCCAAACAAATGCCGCCTGTTTTGCCGGATTGGTGTCACTTTCCCGCACCAGAACCGGACTTGGCCACCGCAGTTCTGTCCCCGTCTGATCTTGGCGGTGCCAAAGCCCTGCCCGGTGAAGCGAATGTTTTGGACCAAGAGGCCGCGATGCGGCGCGGAAGTCAGCTTCACCGCTTGATTGAAATCCTACCAGAGGTCGCGCCAGATCGCCGGGCGCAAGTGGCGCATCACGTTTTGACCACATGTGAGAACGCCGCGCTTGATGATGAGATCGGTGATCTGTTGGAGGAAGCGCTTGGCGTGCTCAATGCGTCTTATGACTGGGATGTGTTTGGGGCCAATTCCTTGGCGGAGGTGCCCTATACATCGCAACTTTCCACAAAGGGCGGTCAGGTGATCCATGGGATCATCGACAGACTCATCATCATGCCCGACCGGGTGCAAATCATCGACTACAAATCCAATGCGGTGATCCCAGAGCAATCCGGAGACATCCCGGAGGGATTATTGCGGCAATTGGGTGCCTATGCCGAGGCGATGGCGCTGATTTACCCGGATAGAGAGATTGAAACCGCGATTCTTTGGACGCGCACGGCGGAACTTACCGTGGTGCCTCTCGACATCGTGATGTCAGCTTTGCATCGAACCGCCACATCTTGATCTTTGGCCGTACAAGCCATAGGTTTTCGGTCAAGTTCAGCATTCAGGAGAAGCCCCATGGCGACTGTTAAAGTAAGCGATGACACTTTCGCATCCGAAGTTCTCAATTCAGACATCCCCGTTGTTGTGGATTTCTGGGCGGAATGGTGCGGCCCGTGCAAACAAATCGGCCCGTCCCTCGAAGAACTTTCCAATGAGTACGAAGGCAAAGTCAAAATCGTCAAAGTGAACGTGGACGAAAACCCGAACGCCCCGGCGCAATTTGGCGTGCGTTCGATCCCGGCCTTGTTCATGTTCAAAGACGGCGAAGTGATTTCCAACAAAATCGGCGCAGCGCCGAAAGCCGCATTGGCCGGTTGGATCGCCGAAGCTGTTTGAGTTTGGCTAAAATTACGAATTTAGGGCGCCGCTTGGCGCCCTTTTTCGTGGCCGGGTTGCGCCAAGCGGGTCGCGCGCTCATATAACCACGAAGCGAAAGGAAAACCGATGTCGAGAGAAGAGTTTCCCGGATGGCACGGCACGACGATTATTGGCGTGCGGCGTGGGGGTAAAGTTGTGATCGCGGGGGATGGGCAGGTGAGCCTGGGCCAAACCGTGATCAAGGGCACTGCGCGCAAGGTGCGGCGATTGAAACCCGGTGGTCATGAGGTTCTCGCGGGATTCGCCGGATCGACGGCGGATGCGTTTACGCTTTTGGAGCGGCTGGAAACCAAACTGGAGGCCAGCCCTGGTCAATTGGCGCGGGCTTGTGTTGAATTGGCGAAAGATTGGCGTACGGACAAATATCTCTCAAAACTTGAGGCGATGTTGATCGTGACCGATGGCGATGCGCTTTTGGTGGTCACCGGGGCGGGCGACGTTTTGGAACCCGAACATGACATCGCGGCGATTGGATCGGGCGGGAATTTCGCATTGGCGGCCGCGCGCGGCTTGATGTCCACCGATAAGGATGCCGAAACGATTGCCCGTGAGGCGATGAAAATTGCCTCTGACATCTGTGTTTATACCAATGGCAACCTGACGGTTGAGAAGATTTCAAAATGACTGACCTGACTCCCCGTGAAATTGTTTCTGAGCTGGACCGCTATATCATCGGTCAAAATGACGCCAAACGCGCGGTTGCTGTGGCGTTGCGCAATCGGTGGCGCCGCAAACATTTGGCCGATGACATCCGTGATGAGGTCTATCCGAAGAATATCCTGATGATCGGGCCCACCGGCGTCGGCAAAACCGAGATTTCGCGGCGTTTGGCGAAACTGGCGAAAGCGCCATTTGTCAAAGTCGAAGCAACGAAATTCACCGAAGTCGGCTATGTTGGCCGCGATGTGGAACAGATTGTACGTGATCTGGTCGATGCGGCGATTGCGCAGACCCGCGAATACATGCGCGATGATGTGAAGGCGAAAGCCTTTAGCGCCGCCGAAGATCGCGTCATCGAAGCGATTGCCGGGACGGATGCCCGCGAGCAGACGCGGGAGATGTTTCGCAAAAAACTGCGCGCGGGCGAATTGGATGCAACCGTGATCGAAATCGAGGTGCAAGACAGCGGCACACCTGCGGGAATGTTTGAAGTGCCCGGTCAGCCACAAATGGGCGGGATGATGAATCTCGGCGATATTTTTGGCAAAGCCTTTGGAGGACGCACGGTAAAAAAGAAGGTCACGGTGGCAGAAAGCTATGATCTGTTGATCTCGGAAGAGGCCGACAAGCTTTTGGACGACGAGACCGTGACGCGCGTGGCCTTGGAGGCGGTGCAGGAAAACGGCATCGTGTTCATCGACGAAATCGACAAAGTCTGTGCACGCTCTGATGCCCGCGGCGGCGATGTATCCCGCGAAGGGGTTCAGCGGGATTTGTTGCCTTTGATCGAGGGCACCACCGTGTCGACCAAACATGGGCCAGTGAAAACCGATCACATCCTGTTCATCGCATCAGGCGCGTTTCACATCGCTAAGCCTTCGGATTTGTTGCCGGAATTGCAAGGTCGTTTGCCAATCCGAGTGGAATTGCGGGCGCTGGAAGAGGGTGATTTCGTTCGGATTTTGACCGAAACGGAGAATGCGCTGACGTTGCAATACAGCGCCTTGATGGCGACCGAAGAGGTCAAAGTAACCTTTACCGAAGATGGCATTGCCGCGATCGCAAAGCTGGCCGCAGAGGTGAACACCGCCGTTGAAAACATCGGCGCACGTCGTCTTTACACCATCGTTGAGCGGGTGTTTGAGGAGCTGTCCTTTGGCGCGCCGGACCGGGGGGGCGAGGAGGTCGTGATTGACGAGGCCTATGTTCACACCCATGTCGGCGAGATGGCCAAAGAGGTCGATGTAAGCCGCTATATGCTCTGAGGTTTGGGGCTATTTTTGCCGTCTGAGATAGACGTAATAGGCCCCGGACCCACCATGTTTCAAATGCGCCTCGGCGACCTGTAACACCGCCTCACGCAGGGGCGGTGTTTGCAGCCAATGCGGCACCTGATGCTTCAAAACACCTTTGCGCACCGGGATTGGGCCTTCATCGTCGCGATGTTTGCCCTTGCCGGTGATAACCAACACAAGCCGCCGATCCATTGCACAAGCCGTAAGGATAAACCGGGTAAGCGCTGGATGTGCCTGGGCCATGGTCATGCCGTGAAGGTCGATACGGGCCTCTGGCGAGACCTTGCCTTTGCGCATTTTGGTGAAATGTTTGCGGTCCATCCGCAGCGGCGCTTGTGCCAAACGCTCAGTCAGGGTGGGCGCAAGGTTATGGCCTTTTTCCACCTTGGCGTGACGGCCAATTTCGAGTTCGAAAAGCTGAATGTCGCGAGCAACGTCGCGCGGGGTGATGGGGGCCGATGCTTTGGGTTTGACCGGACGGGCAATCGGCGCGGGTGGACGTGCGCCATGAATGGGTTTCGCAGTCTTCTTGACCAAATCCCAAAGGGTTTGATCCTCTTCCGTAAGAGGGGAAGTGCCGGGTTTGCGTTTACGGGTCATCCCTTGGCCTTTTCTTCAAGGCCAAAGGCGATTTGGATTGGCATCAGGACGACCATACGTCCGGGATCGCGGATTTGCCCCGCCAAATCCCCCGCTGCCGCGCCAGATCCGAAAAAGATATCGGCGCGCTGTGCGCCTTTGATGGCCGAGCCAGTGTCTTGGGCAATCATCAGGCGGCGCAAGGGGGTGGCACCGTCCTTTTCCACCCAAACGGGGGCCCCCAAAGGCACAAAGGCCGGGTCCACTGCGATAGAGCGCATCGGCGTGATCGAACGGTGCATGGCCCCGATCGGACCTTTGTCGGCAGGCAAGCGCGGCAATTCACGAAAGAAGACGTAGGACGGATTGAAATTCAAGAGGTCCTGACCCTCGACCGGATTGCGCCGCACCCAATTTTGAATGACCTTGGCCGAAACCTGATGCGGTTCATAGGTGCCGCGCCGGATCAATTCCTGACCGATGGAGCGATAATTATAGCCGTTGTGTCCCGCATAACCAATCCGAATGGTGGAGCCATCTGTGAGGCGGATGCGGCCAGAGCCTTGGACCTGCAGGAAAAACAGTTCGACCGGATCATCGACCCAGGCAATCTCAAGCCCACGCCCGGCCAAAGCCCCGTCGGAAATATCGCGACGGCTCAGATAAGGCGCGCCGGAGACGCGGTCCGGGGGCAGGCGGTAAATGGGGTAACGGTAGGGGCCATCAGGAGAGCGTGCGCCGCGCAACTCGGGTTCGAAATAGCCAGTGAACATCGGATCTGCGCCGTCTTCGATCAAAACAGGACGAAAAAACAGTTCAAAAAAGCCACGTGCATTGATCGGCGTGGCGGCAAGTTTACACAGTTGCGGCCACTCGTCGCCGTCGATCAAATCGCAAGTGTCGCGAAACACCGCAAGGGCCGCGGCATGATCATCCTCGGCCCAGGTGTTGAGATCGGAAAAGGAAAGAACGCGCGCCATAAGCTCATCCGCAGATGAGGCTGGCGCGCTCAAAGCCAGCAAGGCCGCACATGCAGCGCTCGCCAACCTCATCCACATCAGGCACCCGTTGCTACAAGTTGCCAGTTTGGATCATCCGACCCGACGACACGCGCAAAGGTCCAGATGTCCTTTTGGCGTTTGATGTCATTGGGATTGCCCTCAACCAACTGGCCGGTGGCATCACGCACCACGGAGGTGGTTTCGCCCACGAAACGCAGTTTGATTTCAGCCTCATCACTGGCGCGATCCAACTCGGCGTCAATAATTTGAATTTCGCGCAAACCGACGAATTGGCTTTCAATCGTCAGGCCTTTGGCTTGGCGTTCCGCTACCACGCCAGAAAACGCGTCATACACATCGTCGGAGAGGAAAGGGCGAATGCTTTCCAACTCGTCGTGTTCAAACGCCATGAGGATCATCTCGTAGGCGCCACGCGCGCCGGAAAGGAATTCACTGACGCTAAACGAGGGGTCAACCCGTTTGATCGCGGCGAGATTTTCGGCAACGCGGGTGCCAGCCTCGACATTGTCAATGATGTCGTGGTCGACGCCGCCATCGATGACTTCGAAATTTTGTCGGGCGCGTGTGGCATCCGGTGCACCGGGCAGATCGGCGCGCGGTTTTTCAAAGCCCTCGCGCGTGCCCAAAACGCTGCGCAAGCGCAGGATCAAAAAAATGGCGATACCCGCAAGTACCAAAATGGAAAGAAGGGAGTTACCCATCGGCGGTTCTTCTCCGTTGCAACGTGGCAAAATCTGTCTACTCACCTTATGTAGGTGCTGACTGGCACCAAGTCCACCGGTGCCACAGAGAGAAGACAGGAGTTCATATGTGGCTTTTTGCACTTTTTGTTGCTGTGCCTATCATTGAGATCGCACTTTTTATTCAAGTTGGCGGCCTCATTGGCCTTTGGCCGACGCTTTTGATCGTGGTTGTGACGGCGATTTTGGGCACGCAGTTGGTGCGTCAACAAGGCGCGCTTGCCCTATCGCAATTGCGCCAATCCTTTTCCGAACTCAATGATCCAAGCGAACCTTTGGCGCATGGTGCACTGATCCTTTTGTCTGGCGCGCTGTTGCTGACGCCGGGGTTTTTCACCGATACGGTCGGGTTTTTGCTTTTGATTCCAGCGTTTAGGTCCTTTGTCTTTCGTGAATTGCGCAAAAGGATCAAGGTTCAGGGCTTTGTCATGGGCCAACAGAACATGCCGCCACACCAAGACCGGTTTCGTAATCAACCGGGTGATCCCACGACCATTGACGGCGAATGGCAAGAGATTGATCAAGAGGGTGACAGTGCCCCAAATGACCCGCAAGCCCCATCAGGGTGGACTCGCCATTGAGGCGTGGGTGGCAACCTGATACAAAACCGCGAATTTCATACTTCTAAGGACGAAACCCATGGCCGAAAATGGAACCGACACCAGCGACTCCGCGATTGCTCCCGAAGCGGCAGCACAAGCTGCCCCTGTGAAAATGCAGGTTTTGGGCCAATATATCCGGGATATGTCGTTTGAGAATATTCTTGCGCAGAAGAGTTTGAAGGTCGAAGGCCGTCCGAACATTTCTGTGCAGGTGGCACTTGATGCCAAAAAGCGCGCTGAAGACAATCAGTTTGATGTGGCAACCAAAATCAAGGTCGAATCCAAGACCGAAGACGATGCGACTCTGTTCATCCTTGAGCTTGATTATGCGGGCGTGTTTTTGATCGAAAACGTGCCGGACGAGCAAATGCACCCGTTTCTGATGATCGAATGCCCGCGGATGCTGTTCCCGTTCCTGCGCCGGGTTGTACATGATGTGACGCGCGATGGGGGCTTCCCGCCGCTGAACTTGGATAACATCGACTTTGTTCAGCTTTATCGCCAAGACATGATGCGCCGTGCAGAAGCTCAAAAGGCCGCAGCGACGACAAACTAAGCCTTTCGCTTAGCTGTATTTTTTCCAAATTGCGCCGTCGCCCAACCCGTCAACAAAGGCGGCATGGGCGGCGGCTTCTTCGTCTGTGATGCGCGGCGGAAGCGGGGCAGGGCGACGCATCGGTCGCCACGTCTCATCCTCGGTGAGTGCGGAGGCCGCCGTTTTGCGGGTGGGTTCAGGCGCAAGGATCAAATCGGGTTGGCGTCCGCCGATGAGCTCAAGATAGACCTCGGCCAAAATTTCCGAGTCAAGCAAGGCGCCATGCAGCGTACGCGCGGCATTGTCGATGCCAAAGCGGCGGCACAAAGCATCCAAAGTGGCCGGAGAGCCGGGGAATTTTTTGCGCGCCATGGCGAGGGTATCGAGCGCGCGGGCAAAGGGGATTTCCGGCAGGCCGATCCATTTCAGCTCCGCATTGAGAAATTTCATATCAAAGCTGGCGTTGTGGATCACAAGTTTAGAATCAGGCCCGATGAAATCAAGAAAGGCCTGACCAACAGCTTTAAACAGAGGTTTGTCTTTGAGCGTCACCTCGCCATCTTTTGGCGCGCGCGGCGGCGTCAAAAGATCGGGACCAATGCCATGAACGCCAAATGCACCATCAGGCATATCCCGTTGCGGGTTGATATATTGGTGATAGGTGCGCCCGGTCGGCATATGATTGAACAGCTCAATCGCCCCGATCTCGACAAGACGATCGCCGCTATGAGGATCAAATCCGGTGGTTTCGGTATCGAGAACGATCTCACGCATGGGCTATTTTGGTCCTGAGAGTTGAGAGCAGATTTTGAACCTGAGCGCGGGTGGATTCAAGGGTATCGGTTTTGATGACCACATCCGCGCGCGCTCGTTTTTCCGCATCTGGCAGTTGTTTTGACAGAATGGATTTAAAATGCGCCTCTGTCATGCCCGGTCGGGCAAGCACGCGCGCGGCTTGGATTTTAGCATCGGTTGACACAACGACAACAACATCAACACTTTTTTCGGCACCTGTTTCAAACAAAAGCGGGATATCGACCAAAGCGATGGGGGCGGTACAGTCAGTAATGAACGCATGCCGGTCTGCGGCAACAAGGGGATGAACAATGGTTTCGATCTGTTTGAGTGCGTCCGGGTTGACCGCGATGATGGATTTAAGCCGATCTTTGGACACCGCCCCATCACTGATAGCCTCCGGGAACGCTATGGAAATTGGGCCAACAGCCGCGCCATTTTTGCCATATAGCCGCGCCACGGCGGCATCGGCGTCCCAGACGGGAACACCTTCCTCGCCAAACATTGTCGCCGTGGTGCTTTTGCCCATTCCGATGGAGCCGGTGAGGCCGATGAGAAAAGGCCGGGAGGTCATGCGGAGAGGATGAAGTTTCGAGTGGCCTCGTCAACATCGGGACGCTGACCAAACCAACGCTCAAATCCCGGCGCGGCCTGGTGCAACAACATGCCGAGACCATCGACGGTTTGACAGCCCATCTCAGCGGCTCGCTTGAGCAATCCAGTGCGCAGCGGGGTATAAACGATGTCTGTAACCACAGCTTTGGAGCTCAAACGATCCAATGAAAGTTTTAGCTCAGGCTGCCCTGCCATGCCTAGAGATGTGGTGTTGATCAGCGTGGCAACGCCATCGAGCATGTCGGCGGCATTGACCCATTCGCAAACAACAATCTTGGTGCCAAATTCAGAGCGCAACACATCCGAACGCGTGCGCGTGCGGTTGGAGAGGCGAATTTCCGGAACACCAACCTCAAGCAAAGAGGCGATCACCGCCCGCGCTGCACCGCCCGCACCAAGCACGGCGGCGGGGCCGGACTTAGGGTCCCAATTGGCATTGGAACGAAGGTTTTCGACAAATCCGTAACCGTCAGTATTATCTGCGTAAAGTTTGCCATCCGGGCGAAAGATCAGCGTGTTGGCGGCCCCGATGAGAGCCGCACGGTCAGTGACAATATCGGCAAGGCTAAGCACGGTTTCTTTATGTGGAATGGTCACATTTGCGCCAACAAATCCCATTTTCGGCAGGGTTTGGAGCACGTCTTTGAGGTCGGATTGCTCCACATGAAGTGGCACATAATGGCCTTTAATCCCGTAACGGTTCAACCAATACCCGTGCAGTTTTGGCGATTGGCTATGGCTGATCGGCGCGCCGATGACGCCGGCCAATGGAATTTTGTCACTCACTTTGTCACTCATGATGCAATCACCCCCCTTTGGGACAGGTATGCCAGAAGTGGCAACAAGGGCAAACCCAAGACCGTAAAGTAGTCACCATCAATGCGCGAAAAAAGGCGCACGCCTTCTTCTTCGAGCTTATAACAACCAACGGCATGGCGAATGCTGCCCCAATTTCGTTCCAGATAGGCGTTCAGATAAGCATCAGACAGGGCGTTCATCGTGAGGCGCACTTCGCCCACATGACGCCATTTTGGTTCCCCGTTTTCATAAATGACAGCGGCGGAGAGCAAAGAGTGCCGTTGCCCGCGCATTTCACTCAAGAGAGCACGGGCTTCTTCGATGTCGTTGGCTTTCGAAATCAACCGCCCTTTAAAGGACAAGACCTGATCGCACCCAATGATCATGGCCTCCGGATGTTTCATCGACACCTTGCGGGCTTTACCCTCGGCTAAGGCGTCAGCGATCTCACGCGGTGTTGCGCCTTCAGATAAGAGCGCATCTTTTACGCTTTCTTCATCAATTCGTCCGACGATCACCTCAAAGGTCACGCCAGCATTTTGCAAAAGAGACCGCCGGATGTCTGAACCGGACGCAAGGATGAGAGGTTTAGGACTGTTCATCACTCTGTGGAAAACTCCTGTGCGTTTGCGTTGACCAAATGGCCGAAATTGACCTGATCGGCCTATCATGGGGATATCAGGGGTGGTCCAGGAAAAATACGCACTCTTTCTCCTGTGTGGAAAAGAAATCTTTCTATGACGGGACGGTTCTTTCATCCATTATGTAAAACTGATTTATCCCTGTAGTTTTGGAAATATACTTGTTCAAAATACTGAATTTAAAACATAAAAATTATTTATCCCATCTTGTGGATAGAATGAATTAGCGTTTTAAACCGGAGGAAAACTATGTGGGTATCTCAATAATCCCCATTGTCCACAGGCCTTACTAACAACATCATCTTTCTTTTCTTTCTTTTTATTTTATTAAGAGAGCGAACCAAGGGAGACGATCATGGGCGATATTCTGGCAAGCGCATATCCTTGGGTGAAATCCCTCCATGTCATTTCTGTCATCGCCTGGATGGCTGGAATTTTCTATCTTCCTCGACTCTTTGTGCGTCACACTGAAAGCGTGAAACAGGGCAGTGAAGCGGATATCCTGTTTCAGGACATGGAACTGAAGCTGCTCAAGTTGATCATGAATCCTGCGATGATTTCGACATGGATTTTTGGGCTTTGCCTTGTGATGACACCAGGGATCGTCGATTGGACATCGGGTTGGTCCTGGATCAAAGCTGGTTCGGTGATTGCAATGACTTGGTTTCATCATTGGCTTGGATTGCGGCGCAAAGAGTTTGTCGCCGGGACCAACACGCGAACAGGGCGTCAGTATCGGATGATGAATGAATTGCCGACGCTTTTGATGATCATCATCGTGATCATGATCATTGCCAAACCATTTTGACCCAAGCCTGTTTGGTGAACGTTGCCAGTTCTTTCTGAGAATGATTGACTTACCCTCTTTCTGTTCCTATGTACTCTCAAATCCCAGCCGTCCGGCATCAAAGGGATTCTCCAGTATAATTTGACCAAGAGACCGCTCAATGAGTCGGTCGAGACGGATTTTTTCATGACAGCCACCACCCTCAATCTGGCCGATCTCAAAGCCAAGAGCCCCAAAGACCTTCTTTCTATGGCTGAAGAGCTTGAGATCGAAAACGCCTCAACCATGCGCAAGGGCGAGATGATGTTCTCGATCCTGAAAGAGCGGGCAGAGGATGATTGGGAAATCTCTGGTGATGGCGTGCTCGAAGTGCTGCAAGACGGGTTCGGGTTTCTGCGCGCACCTGAGGCGAACTACCTTCCGGGTCCTGATGACATTTATGTCTCCCCGGATGTGATCCGCCAGCATGGCTTGCGCACCGGTGACACCGTGGAAGGCGTCATGTTGGCACCTGATGAAAACGAACGTTATTTTGCGATCACCAAGGTTACACAGATCAACTTTGAGGAGCCTGAAAAGGCCCGTCATAAGATCAACTTTGATAACCTGACGCCGCTTTACCCGGATGAGCGCTTTAAGCTGGAGATCGAAGATCCGACGCTGAAAGATCGTTCTGCTCGAATCATCGACCTTGTCGCGCCGATCGGTAAAGGTCAGCGCGCGCTGATCGTTGCGCCGCCACGCACGGGTAAAACGGTTTTGTTGCAAAATATCGCGCATTCGATCGAAACCAACCACCCGGAATGCTACCTGATCGTTCTGTTGATTGACGAGCGTCCCGAAGAGGTGACAGACATGCAGCGGTCTGTGAAGGGTGAGGTGATTTCTTCGACCTTTGACGAACCCGCAACCCGCCACGTCGCCGTTTCCGAAATGGTGATCGAAAAAGCCAAACGTCTGGTTGAACACAAACGCGATGTTGTCATCTTGCTCGACTCCATCACCCGCCTTGGCCGCGCCTTTAACACCGTTGTACCGTCGTCCGGCAAGGTTCTGACCGGTGGTGTCGATGCGAATGCGTTGCAGCGTCCTAAGCGCTTCTTTGGGGCCGCGCGTAACATCGAGGAGGGTGGGTCTTTGACCATCATCGCTACCGCCTTGATCGACACCGGCTCGCGGATGGATGAGGTCATCTTTGAGGAATTCAAAGGTACGGGCAACGCAGAGATCGTTCTGGATCGCAAAGTTGCGGACAAACGTGTCTTCCCGGCGATGGATATTCTCAAATCCGGCACACGCAAAGAAGAACTTTTGGTCGATTCCAAAGATCTTCAGAAAACATACGTGCTGCGCCGTATCTTGAACCCGATGGGAACAACCGATGCGATTGAATTCCTGATCTCGAAGTTGAAACAGACCAAGAGCAACGCTGAATTCTTCGATTCTATGAACGCTTAACATTTAATATCAATAGGTTATCCTATGGATACGATATACGCCCTGGCATCCGCCCGCGGCAAAGCAGGCGTCGCAGTGGTCCGGATTTCCGGGCCGCTTGCGTTTTGGGCTGTCCATAATCTTACGGGTGATGTGCCCGCTCCGAGGCGCACTGCACTGCGCGTTCTACGCGATGTGGCAGGTGAGGTGCTTGATGAAGCTTTGGTGATTTGCTTTAAAAAAGGTGCGTCATTTACAGGGGAAGAAAGCGCGGAACTGCAACTTCATGGTTCTATCGCAATTGTGAATGCAGTGTTGCGCACCCTTTCTGAGATGGAAGGGTTGCGCATTGCAGAGGCGGGCGAGTTTACGCGTCGGGCGCTTGAGAACGAACGTCTCGACCTGGCCCAAGTTGAGGGTCTTGCTGATCTGATCGAAGCAGAGACCGAGGCGCAAAGACGGCAAGCGTTGAAGGTGTTTTCTGGTGTGCTCGGAGATAAGGTTGAGCGTTGGCGGGAGGCGCTTGTGCGCGCTGCCGCTTTGATCGAAGCCACGATTGATTTTGCTGACGAAGAGGTGCCCCTCGACGTCTCGCCTGAGGTTCTTGAACTGATCGGGACGGTCATGTTGGATCTCGAAACCGAGGCGCGTGGTGCGACGATGGCGGAGCGCATCCGCGATGGCTTTGAAGTGGCCATCGTCGGTCCACCAAATGCCGGGAAATCCACGCTATTAAATGCTCTGGCTGGGCGCGATGCCGCGATCACGTCTGAGGTCGCTGGGACCACGCGCGATGTGATTGAAGTTCGGATGGAGCTTGGCGGATTGCCTGTGACTCTTTTGGACACGGCAGGCCTGCGTGAAACCGAAGACGCTGTTGAAGCGATTGGTATTGAGCGTGCGCGCGAACGGGCGAAATACGCTGATCTGCGTGTTATCTTGTTAGCGGATAAAGACGCCGCACCTAAGATCGAACCAGAAGAAGGCGATCTTTTGGTTCTCAGTAAGGATGATGACGGATCGGCTCGAGGTAAATGGCTTTCAGTGTCCGGAAAGACCGGGCAGGGGATCGACGTAATGGTCGCTCAGATTTCTGCTACCTTGACAGAACGTGCTTCGTCGGCGTCGTCCGCCATCCGTGAACGTCACCGAGTTGCAATTCGTGATGCACTGCTCTCTTTAGAATCGGCGAGAAATGAAGTATTGCTCGGGGCAGATCGGACAGAGTTGGCGGCAGAAGAGTTGCGCACTGCAATCCATGCACTCAATTGCCTTGTGGGCCGAGTCGATGTTGAGAATATCCTTGGAGAGATTTTCTCCAGTTTTTGCATTGGGAAATGAAAATGGCGCAAGGAGTGTTTCACGTGAAACATACCGACTTTGATGTTGTCGTTGTTGGTGGCGGCCACGCTGGATCTGATGCTGCCGCTGCGGCAGCTCGAACAGGGGCACAGACCGCTCTGATCACACTTAAGCGCGGTAATATTGGCGTCATGTCCTGTAATCCTGCCATCGGTGGGCTTGGAAAGGGCCATCTTGTGCGGGAAATTGATGCTTTGGATGGCGTTATGGGGCGAATTGCGGACAAGGCCGGGATTCAATTTCGCCTGTTGAACCGTCGAAAAGGTCCGGCGGTACAGGGCCCGCGCGCGCAAGCGGATCGCAAGATTTACCGCGAAGAGATGTTGAAAGAGCTTTCCACAACAGAAAACCTGACCATCATTGAGGCGGAAGTTGCCGATCTTGTGGCGAAGGGCGCGCAGATTTCCGGCGTCATTTTGGCTGATGGTTCTGAAATTTCCTGCGGTGCAGTTGTTCTAACCACCGGAACATTCTTGAATGGCTTGATACATATTGGCGATGTCAGCCACGCGGGTGGTCGTATGGGGGATAAGCCCTCTGTTGCTTTGGCTGAGCGGCTCTATGGGTTTGGCCTGCCAATGGGGCGGCTCAAAACGGGAACCCCGCCGCGCTTAAATGGCACAACCATCAATTGGGATATACTTGAAGAACAGCCTGGCGATGATGAGCCGGTGATGTTTTCTTTCCTAAATAAGACGCCAACGGCGCGCCAGGTGTCCTGCGGAATTACACATACGAATGAGGCTACTCACGATATCATTCGCCAAAATCTGTCCCGATCTGCGATGTACGGCGGCCATATCGAAGGGGTCGGTCCGCGTTATTGCCCTTCGATCGAGGACAAGGTTGTACGCTTTGCCGACAAAACCTCTCATCAGATTTTTTTGGAACCCGAAGGCGCGGATGACGACACAGTTTATCCAAACGGCATTTCGACCTCTCTTCCGGTCGATGTTCAAGAGGCCTATGTGCGTTCCATTCGTGGCCTTGAAGCCGTTGAGACTCTTCAGCCGGGATATGCGATTGAATATGATTATGTGGATCCCCGAGCGCTTAGAATGACGCTTGAATTGCGCGATGTGCCGGGACTTTTCCTTGCAGGGCAGATCAATGGGACCACGGGATATGAAGAGGCTGCAGCACAAGGTCTTGTAGCTGGCTTAAATGCCGCACGCAAATCCTTGGGTAAAGAGGCAATGGTTTTTGCGCGTTCGGAAAGCTACATCGGTGTGATGATTGATGATTTGGTGACGCGCGGCGTGACCGAACCATATCGCATGTTCACGTCTCGCGCGGAGTTTAGATTGTCACTGCGCGCGGATAATGCAGACCAAAGGTTAACGTCTATCGGGCTCGATTTGGGTATTGTTGGTCAAAAGCGTAAACAGGCGTTCACTCAAAAGATGGAATCTCTCGCGAGTGGTCGGACTCTTTTAGAAAGTCTTGTTTTTACACCAAAACAGATGTCGGAGGCTGGAATCCGTGCAAGTTCTGATGGAAGCCGCCGCAATGCGTTCCAAATTTTGTCATTTCCCGATGTCGATTATGATGAAATAATCAAGCTTGATCAGACGTTTGCAAAGATTGATGGCGATATCCGCGAGCAACTCTCAAAAGATGCGCTGTATGCCACTTACATTGAACGGCAACAGCGGGATGTTTTGGCGATGAAGCGGGATGAAAAACAAATTATCCCGGATGATTTTGATTATTCTGCTCTCGTCGGGCTTTCGAATGAGCTTCGTATGAAGTTGGAGAGCGTGCGCCCACAGACGATCGCTCAAGCTGGCCGCGTTGAGGGTATGACCCCGGCTGCGACCACACTCATTCTTGCGCGTATGCGTCAAGGAAAGAAAGCAAAGGCGTCTTAATGAAGAAAATTTCATTTGCGGGCTTGGATGTTTCACGTGAAACATTCGAGCGACTTGAGGCCTATTTTTCAATTTTAAAAAAATGGAATCCCGTCATAAACTTGGTAGCAAAGTCCACAATTGAAAATGCTTGGGATCGGCATTTTCTGGATTCAGCCCAAGTGTTTGCTTTGGCGCCAAAAGAAAGCAAATCTTGGGTTGATATTGGAAGTGGGGGAGGGTTCCCAGGGCTGGTTTCTGCTGTTTTGGCTTCTGAACATGCGCCAGAAATGGAGTTTACTTTGGTTGAGTCCGACCAAAGGAAGGCGGAATTCCTTCGAACTGTGGCGCGAGATTTGGGTGTTCCTGTCACTGTAATAGCAAAACGTATCGAAGATATTCCGCCCCTCAATGCAGATGTCATTTCTGCGCGTGCGCTTGCAGCTTTGCCACTGCTTTTAAACTATGCCGAGCGCCATCTTTCTGAGTCTGGGCAGGCCATTTTCCAAAAAGGGGCCAATGTGTCAGATGAGATTGCAGAATCTCTTGAAACTTGGCGCTTCACCTACGAAGAATATCCAAGCACGACGGGCCAAGATGCCGTCACCCTTCTTATTGGAGATATAAGACGTGTCTGATCCCACTCGGCCGCCAGGTCCTAAGATTATTGCAGTCGCGAACCAAAAGGGCGGTGTCGGGAAGACAACGACAGCTATAAATTTGGCAGCTGCGCTGGTTGAAAACGGGTTTCGTGTCCTTGTTGTAGATCTTGATCCGCAAGGAAATGCCTCAACTGGCTTGGGAATCGACATAGAGAGTCGCAGCTTCACGACCTATGACCTTGTTCTTGGGGATGTGGATTTACACGATGTTATTCAAACTACTGACATCGAAGGTCTCTGGATTTCGCCTGCGACCGTAGATTTGAGCTCTGCCGACATTGAAATGGTTTCAAGCGAAAAGCGGAGCTTTCTGTTGCATGACGCGCTACGTCAGCCGGCAATTGATGGCTATCTGTTTGATTTTATTTTAATTGACTGTCCTCCATCGCTCAGCCTGTTGACGGTGAATGCAATGGTAGCCGCTGATTCCGTTTTGGTACCGCTTCAAAGCGAGTTTTTTGCGCTCGAAGGCTTATCTCAGTTGATGCTATCCGTGCGAGAGGTGCGCCAGACTGCAAATCCAAATTTGAGAATCGAGGGGGTTGTGTTGACGATGTATGATCAACGAAACAATCTGTCTCGTCAGGTGGAGTTGGATGCGCGCGAAAATTTGGGAGAATTGGTGTTTCAAACGGTGATTCCGCGCAATGTACGCGTCAGTGAAGCACCATCTTTTGCTTTACCTGTTCTTCAATACGATTCGAATTCCAAGGGTAGCTTGGCCTACAGGGCTTTGGCGACGGAAGTCGCTGCAAAGAGGGGTAAATAAGAGATGGAAAATCCGACGAAGCCAAAAAGCCGCGGTCTCGGGCGCGGTTTGTCAGCATTGATGGCGGATGTCGCGCCAGAAATTGGTGGCGCATCAGACACAAAAGAACCTCGTCGGCCTGACATGATGGTGCCGATTGAGAAAATCGTGCCGAATCCAGATCAACCGCGACGAACCTTTGAGCAAGGCGCATTGGACGATTTGGCAAATTCTATTCGTGAAAAAGGTGTGATTCAGCCTTTGATCGTGCGGGAAAGCCCAAGAAATGCGGGTGACTATGAGATTGTGGCTGGGGAGCGTCGTTGGCGTGCGTCTCAATTGGCCAGATTACATGAGCTTCCCGTCATTTTACGAGCTTACACGGATACTGAGGTTCTTGAAGTTGCGATTATCGAGAACATTCAGCGAGCTGATCTGAATGCGATTGAAGAGGCGGCTGGCTATAAGCAGCTGATGGAGCGGTTTGGCCACACACAGGAGAAGCTCTCTGATGCACTGGGTAAAAGCCGGAGCCATATTGCGAATCTGATGCGCTTGCTTCATTTGCCGACGGATGTTCAGGATTTGGTGGTTGATGGTCAGCTTTCTGCTGGCCACGCTCGCGCTCTGGTGACGGCCGAAAATCCGACCGAGCTTGCGAAACGGATTGTCAAAGGCGGTCTTTCTGTACGAGACGCTGAAAAACTGGTTAAGGCGGAAAAGAGTCCAACTCAGCCGAAGGCGGTAAAATCCTTCCGTGCCTCTGAAAAGGACGCCGATACCCGTGCTTTGGAGGCTGATTTGTCAGCTACGGTGGGCATGAAGGTGGAGATTGATCATAAAGACGGGTCAGAGAGCGGCAGGCTTTCGATCTCCTACGCAACTTTGGATGATCTGGATACGCTTTGCAAAATTTTATCTAAGGGCGCTTAATCGTCCGGGATCAAATCCCGAATGATGGCATTTAACAGCGGGCGGCCTTTTCCGGTGACGGAAAGGCGCCCGTTTTCTGATTTTAGAAATCCGTCCTCTAATAAGTATTTGTTTTTTATAGAGTAATTATATCCAAAAAGAGCGGAAAGCCGGGATAAATCAACCCCTTCTGAAATTCTAAGTCCCATCATAAGGTATTCGAGGGCCTGATCATAGCCTGGTAGGGCACAGCGTTCCTGTTCGCCGTGGCCTTTTGCGTCAACAGACGCGAGCCAAAGCGTCGGTGAGAGAGGTGTGTCGATTGCGTATTTTTGTCCATCAAGGGTGAGGCGGGAGTGTGCACCTGGGCCGATGCCTGCATAATCACCATAGCGCCAGTAAATCAGGTTGTGCCGGCTCTCAGACCCTTTTCGAGCGTGATTAGAGACTTCATAACTCGGCATTCCAGCCGCATCGCATTCCTCTTGGGTGAGGAAGTACATATCAGCGGCAGCGTCATCCGAGGGCAGATCACGCAATTGGCCACGATTGTAGCGATCGCCAAAGGCGGTGCCTTGTTCGATGGTCAGTTGATAGAGGGACAGGTGATCGACGGCCATAGAGAGGGCTTCGCGCAATTCCAAACGCCAGTCCTCTTGAGTTTGACCCTGGCGCGCGTAAATCAGATCGAAGCTAACCCGATCAAAGGCGGATCGAGCAATATCAAAGGCCTTTTGGGCTTCTGAGACGGAGTGAAGCCGGCCAAGACGGCGCAGATCGTCGTCACGAAGCGATTGAATGCCCATGGAGAGACGATTAACCCCTGCGGCACGATAGCCGCGAAAACGACCCGCTTCCACGGAGGTTGGGTTGGCTTCAAGCGTAATTTCGACATCATTCGCGAGCGTCCAAGAGGCTCTAACCCGGCTTAAAATCGCATCAACAAGCTCCGGTTCCATCAATGATGGGGTGCCGCCGCCAAAAAAAATCGTGTTGACCAAGCGCCCCGGTGTGAGTGCTGCAATCCGGTCTATTTCTGAAAGGTAGGCGCGTTCCCATGCCTTTTGGTCAATTGTCGCCGCGACGTGAGAGTTGAAATCGCAATAGGGGCATTTTGCCTGACAAAACGGCCAGTGAAAATAGAGACCAAATCCGCCGTTTTGCCAGTCTTTCATCATCAGCCCTTGAACGCCGTGATTTCGATTTCGACTTTCATCTCAGGCTTGATGAGATCGGCAATCACCATTGTGGCCGCAGGCCGAATGTCGGAGAGAAATTCGCCAAGTGCCGGAATGAGTTCGTCGACCAAGGCTTTGTCGCTGACAGTGTATTGTACACGCACAGTGTCCGAGAGGGAAAATCCAGCCTGTTCCAGTGCATTCGAGATGGTTTTAAAGCAATTGCGCGCCTGATCGGCAATGCTGTCGGGCATAGTCATTGTAGCGTAATCATAGCCGGTTGTGCCGGACACGAAACACCAATCGCCTTGGGCGACAGCACGGGAATAGCCCATGGTGGATTCAAAAGCAGAGCCGGAAGAGATGAGTTTGCGAGTGCTCATTTAGAGAGGTCCTTGAAGGGTCCGGAGACCAGTTTACGAAAGGCGTCGGCACGATGGCTCATGCCCTGCTTTTTGGCAGGGTCCATTTCACCAAATGTTTCTGTTTCGCCATCAGGCAAGAAAATCGGGTCAAACCCAAATCCCAAATCTCCACGCATAGGCCAAACAAGGCGGGCTTCAACTGTACCCTCGAAAATCTCGTCATGGCCATCAGGCCAAGCGAGGCAAAGCGTACAGCAGAAGCGTGCGGTGCGGGGCTCAGGGGCATTTATAGCCTCAAGCTTGTCCCAGACTTTCTTCATCGCCATCGGAAAATCGCGGCCATTGGGTGTTTCGGCCCAATCGGCGGTGTAGACACCGGGGGCACCACCCAAGGCATCGACCATGATGCCGCTGTCATCGGAAAGCGCAGGTAGCCCACTTTCTTTGGCGGCAAAATGAGCTTTGATCCGGGCGTTTCCGACAAAGCTGTCTTCGGTCTCGTCCGGTTCTTCGAACCCGAGGTCCCCAGCGGAGATGACTTTGATCCCAAAAGGCGTCAAAAGCTCCGCGATTTCGCGAAGCTTGCCCTTGTTATGGGAGGCGAGGACCAGCGTGTCGCCATCAAACATACGCATCAGGCCACCGCGGCGTTTTGTACGGCAACGAGTTCAGCGACACCTTTTTCAGCAAGATCAAGGAGTTCATTCATTTGAGTGCGCGAATAAGTAGCCCCCTCGGCGCTCATCTGGGTTTCGATCATCTGGCCATTGGCGAGCATGATGAAGTTGCCATCAACGCCAGCTTCGGAATCCTCGGGGTAGTCGAGATCAAGCACGGCCTGACCCGCGTATATGCCACAGGACACGGCGGCGACGTTGGACAGCAGCGGATCGGAGATCAGCGCGCCGGATTTCAACAATTTGTTGGTGGCAATGCGCAGAGCGACCCAGCCGCCGGTGATCGAAGCGCAACGGGTGCCGCCATCGGCCTGAATGACATCGCAGTCGATGGTGATCTGACGTTCGCCAAGAGCAACGCGATCCACACCGGCGCGCAGGGCGCGACCGATCAAACGTTGAATTTCTACGGTACGACCGCCTTGTTTGCCTTGGGTCGCTTCACGACGCATCCGCGAAGACGTCGAACGCGGCAACATGCCATATTCTGCGGTGACCCAGCCCTGGCCAGAGTTACGCATAAATGGAGGCACGCGCTCCTCGATGGTCGCGGTGCACAAAACATGCGTATCACCACAGCGGATCAGGCAGGAGCCCTCGGCATGTTTTGTCACATTGATGTCGATCGAGATCGGGCGCATCTCGTTTAATTTCCGTCCGGAGGGTCGCATGGTCATTCCTTCCAATTTTTGTTGGCTGAGACATAACGAAGTGGGTGTGAAAGGTGCAAGTGTCATTGACCCCGGCAATGCATGTCTTTTAATGACGATACCGTTGGAGCCCTTTGCCATATGAACGACCGTGCGAATTTAATCACAGAAATGAACGACCGATCCCGCGAGGTGTTCCGCCGCGTTGTGGAGGGCTATCTCGAAAATGGCGATCCGGTTGGCTCGCGTACCTTGACGCGGACGATGAGCGAAAAAGTCTCGGCCGCGACGGTGCGCAATGTGATGCAGGATCTTGAGTATCTGGGCCTGTTGGACAGTCCGCATGTGTCGGCTGGACGTGTGCCAACGCAACTCGGCCTGCGTCTGTTTGTGGATGGGTTGCTTGAATTGGGCACCGTGACCGACGATGTGCGCGCGAAAATGGAAGAGACCGTGCGCGAGGATCAATCGCATGTTGGCGGGATGTTGGATCGGGTTGGCTCCGCACTATCGGGACTGACACAGGGGGCAAGCCTTGTTTTGGCGCCCAAGCATGAAGCGCCGGTAAAACATGTAGAATTTGTCAATTTGGCCCCAGATCGTGCGCTTGTGGTTTTGGTCTTTGCTGATGGGCATGTAGAAAACCGAATTTTCACCCCGCCAATTGGACAAACGCCATCCTCGCTACGTGAAGCGACGAATTTTCTGAATTCTCTGATCGAAGGTAAAACCCTTGGCGAGTTGCGTACAACGGTAGAGCGGGAAATCAAACTGCGCCGACAAGAGTTGGATAGCCTCGCCGCCGATCTGATCGAAAACGGCAGCGCCTTTTGGGGGGGCGAGGGAGCCGTGTATGAGCGACTCATTGTGCGGGGGCGTTCGAATCTATTGGGGGATAGTGCGGAAGCCGAGGAATTGGATCGCATTCGCAGTCTGTTTGATGACTTGGAAAAGAAACGCGACATTGCCGAATTTCTCGAACTGACTGAGGATGGCGAAGGCGTGCGTATTTTCATTGGCTCAGAAAACAAACTTTTCTCTCTTTCGGGTTCCTCTTTGGTGGTTTCTCCTTATATGAACGCTGAACGAAAGATAATTGGTGCTGTGGGAGTGATCGGACCGACTCGTCTCAATTATGGGCGGATTGTTCCGATTGTGGATTACACGGCGCAACTTGTCGGTCGCATATTGTCCGGCAAGGCGTGAAAAGGTGGAACATGACGGATCCAAAAAAAGACATGGCTGAAGAGATCGAAACCGAACTGGATGCTGAGCTTGAAGAGTTTCTTGAGGCTGAGGCCGAAGAGGAGATCGACGAGCTGGAAAAGCTGCGTGCGGAACGGGATGAGTTCAAAGACCGGTTTATCCGAGCCGTGGCCGATGCAGAGAATTCGCGCAAACGGGCGGACCGGGATCGGCGCGAGGCGGAGAATTACGGCGGATCGAAACTGGCGCGAGATATGTTGCCGATTTTCGACAATATGAAACGCGCGATTGATGCAATTGCCGAAGATCAGCGTGAAGCCCAGGCGGCTTTGATCGAAGGCATCGAATTGACCATGCGTGAACTGGTCAGCGTGTTCAAAAAGCACGGGATTGTCATCATCGCGCCTGAAGTTGGTGATGCGTTTGATCCGCAGGAACATGAAGCGATGTTCGAGGCTCCGGTGCCGGGCACCAAAGCAGGCGACATCATTCAGGTGATGAATGTGGGCTTTATGATCCACGATCGCCTGTTGCGCCCGGCTCAGGTTGGTGTGTCGTCCAATCCGGCCTAAGCCAAGGCAACCCGAAAGACAAAAGGCCCTCACAATGGTGGGGGCCTTTTCTTTGTGAAACTCAGTCGAGTTTCGCCTTTAAATCATACAGCACTTGAAGCGCCTCACGAGGTGTGAGCTCGTCTGGAAGAATATCCAAAAGCGCCTTTTCCACTGCGCTTTCTTTTGCCTTCGGCGCAGGGGCCGGGGCAGGCATGGCCGAGAACAGCGGCAGATCGTCAATGATCGCTTTCGGATTGGCCGCGTGTTGGGATTGGCCTTTTTCAAGCGCCTCAAGCACAGCTTTGGCGCGTTCAACCACAGCCGTGGGCAGGCCCGCAAGCCGGGCGACCTGAACGCCATAAGACCTATCCGCCTTGCCCTTGATCACCTCGTGAAGGAAAATCACTTCACCGTCCCATTCCTTAGCTGAAACGGTGGCATTTTCTGCACCTTTGAGTTTGTCGGAAAGGCTGGTCATCTCGTGGTAATGGGTGGCGAAAAGTGCGCGACAGGTGTTCACGTCGTGGAGATGTTCAAGCGTGGCCCAGGCAATCGACAGCCCGTCATAGGTCGCCGTTCCGCGCCCAATTTCATCAAGAATGACCAGAGCACGGTCATCGGCTTGGTTAAGGATAGCAGCGGTTTCGACCATCTCCACCATAAAGGTCGAGCGACCTCGGGCGAGATCGTCCGAGGCACCAACGCGTGAAAACAATTGCGAGACAATACCGATATGCGCGTCCTTGGCGGGAACAAAGGACCCGGCCTGTGCGATGAGCGCGATGAGTGCGTTTTGGCGCAGAAACGTCGATTTACCCGCCATGTTCGGCCCAGTCAAAAGCCAGATTGCTGCGCCATCGTGACCGTCTGAGAGATCACAATCATTGGCAACAAACTTGCTACCGCCTTGTTTGCGCAACGCCCGTTCCACAACGGGATGACGCCCACCAATGATCTCGAAGCTTCGGCCCTGATCCACCTTAGGACGGGTCCAATCCTCTGAAATCGCCAAATCTGCGAGCGAACTGATCAGGTCCATTTCCGCCAGAGCGGAGGAGGCATCGTTGATCGCCGGCGCGCGCTCCAGAATGGCCATGCACAAGGTGTCAAACAGGCGTTTTTCAATCTCAAGCGCCCGCCCGCCGGCATTGTGAATTTTGGTCTCAAGCTCGCTGAGTTCCAAGGTGGTGAACCGCACTTGGTTGGCGGTTGTTTGGCGGTGGATGAAGATTTCATTCAGCGGTGCAGACAGCATTTTTTCTGCATGGGTCGATGTTGTCTCGATGAAATAACCCAGCACATTGTTGTGCTTGATTTTTAGGGACGAGACACCCGCCGCCTCGGCGTATTTGGATTGGAGCGAGGCAATCACACCTCTGCCTTGGTCGCGCAAGGTACGGCATTCATCGAGTTCAGTGTCATAGCCGGGCGCGATAAAACCGCCATCGCGCGCGAGAAGCGGCGGTTCAGCGACAAGCGCTCTGTCGAGAAGGTCGATCAGTTCAGCATGGCCGACAAGAAAGGCTGATTTCTGCTGGATTAGGCTCGGAAGTGTCGCATTTGAAAGAGCGTCGGCGATGGTCTCCGCCTGCGATAGGCCATTGCGAATGGCGGCTAAATCGCGGGGACTGCCACGCTCTAGACCGATCCGCGACAGGGCGCGTTCCATGTCGGGCACCCGCCGTAGGGCCTCGCGCAATGGCTCGGAGAGCTTCGGATTTTCTATGGCAAAGCTGATGGCATCAAGCCGCGCCGTGATAATGTCGACATCTCGGGACGGGCTTGAGAGGCGACGCTCCAAAAGTCGTCCGCCCGCAGCGGTCACGGTGCGATCCATGGCGGACAAAAGCGACCCATCACGTGCGCCAGAGAGGGAGTGTGTGATCTCAAGGTTGCGCCGCGTGGCGGCGTCAATCTGCATGTTGCCCCGCAGGGATTCACGCACGGGCGGTCGTACAAGCGGCAATTTGCCTTTTTGGGTGATGTCGAGATAGTCGATGATCGCGCCCATTGCCGATAATTCGGCCAAAGAGAACGCCCCGAATGCATCCAAAGATGAGACCCGAAACAGCTCCGTCAGGCGCTTTTGCGCCGAGGTACTGTCAAAGGAGGCGCGCGAAAGGGGTGTCATGTTGGGATGAAAATCAGAGACCAATTCACCCCAATTCGTATCATTTGCCTCGGAGATTACGATCTCAGAGGGGTTCAGCCGCGCCAATTCCGGGCCAAGGCCGACCAACGGGCAAGGCATGACATGAAACGCCCCGGTGGAAATGTCGATCCAGGCCAAAGCGCCCTCATTGCGCACCTCCGCGAAGGCGGCGAGGTAATTGTGCCGTCGCGCATCAAGCAGGCTGTCTTCGGTCAAGGTTCCAGGCGTGACAAGACGCACCACATCACGTTTGACCACAGCTTTCGCACCACGTTTTTTCGCGTCGGCCGGATTTTCGAGCTGTTCACAGACGGCCACTTTGAACCCCTTGCGGATCAGGTTCAAAAGATAGGTCTCAGCCGCATGAAAGGGCACGCCGCACATCGGGATGTCGTCACCCGCATGTTTGCCGCGCTTGGTGAGTGCAATGTCGAGCGCCTGCGAGGCGGCAATCGCATCATCAAAAAACATCTCATAGAAATCACCCATGCGGTAAAACAGTAATGCATCGCGATGACGCGATTTGATCTCGAGATATTGCGCCATCATCGGGGTGGCGGCGGGCGTTTCGTTGGACACAGGCTTGTCTCTCCGGTTTGGGTTGCCCCAACTTACTCGCACTATATGTGGCGTAAAGGCCCAGAACGCGTTCTTTTTGTTGAGGCCGGGGCTCAGTCTGGATAAGGATGCAGGCCTGACGAGGAGGAGGCCCACCCGCATGTCCAAGATCAAACAAACCCGCGAAGAAGCGCTCGTATTTCATATGGAGCCGCGCCCCGGCAAATTCGACATCACGCCAAGTGTTCCGATGAACACCCAGCGTGATTTGTCGCTGGCCTATTCTCCCGGCGTGGCTGTGCCCTGCGAAGCCATCGCGGCCCACCCCGAAACGGCCTATGATTACACCAACAAGGGCAACCTTGTGGCGGTCATTTCCAACGGGACGGCGGTTTTGGGTCTTGGAAATCTCGGGGCGCTGGCTTCCAAACCGGTGATGGAGGGCAAGGCGGTGTTGTTTAAACGCTTTGCGGATGTGAACTCGATCGACATCGAACTCGACACCGAAGACCCCGAACAGATCATCCAGGCTGTCCGCCTGATGGGGCCGAGCTTTGGCGGGATCAACCTTGAGGACATCAAGGCACCGGAATGTTTCATCATCGAGCAGCGGCTCAAAGAAGAGATGGACATCCCGGTCTTCCACGACGACCAACACGGGACGGCGGTGATCTGTGCAGCGGGCCTGATCAATGCGCTCTATTTGTCGGGCAAAAAGATCGAAGACTGTAAAATCGTGCTCAATGGGGCCGGTGCGGCTGGGATTGCGTGTTTGGAACTCATTAAGTCGATGGGTGCAAAGCATGACAATTGCATCATGTGCGACACCAAAGGTGTGATTTACCAAGGCCGTACCGAAGGCATGAACCAATGGAAATCTGCCCATGCCGCCAAGACCGACGCGCGCACATTGAAAGAGGCGATGAAGGGTGCGGACGTGTTCCTTGGGGTGTCGGCTAAAGGCGCTGTGACTCAGGATATGGTAGCGGATATGGCGCCGAACCCAGTGATTTTCGCCATGGCGAACCCGGATCCCGAGATCACACCCGAAGAAGCCCACGCTGTGCGCGAAGACGCGATTGTGGCCACCGGACGCTCGGATTACCCCAATCAGGTCAACAATGTTTTGGGCTTTCCCTACCTGTTTCGCGGGGCTTTGGACATTCATGCCCGTGCGATCAATGACGAAATGAAAATCGCCTGTGCGCGTGCGCTGGCTGAACTGGCGCGTGAGGATGTGCCGGATGAGGTGGCTCTGGCCTATGGGCAAAAGCTGTCTTTCGGTCGTGATTACATCATCCCAACGCCGTTTGATCCACGTTTGATTTACACTATCCCGCCCGCAGTGGCGCAGGCCGGGATGGACACCGGCGTGGCACGTCGTCCGATTGTGGATATGGAAGGCTATGTGCAGGAGCTGAAAGCGCGCATGGACCCGACAGCGCAGATCCTTCAGGGGCTCTATGCGCGAGCGAAACAGGCGCAAGCGACAATGATTTTTGCCGAGGGCGATGATCCGCGCGTTTTGCGCGCCGCTGTTGCCTATCAGCGGGGTGGATTTGGCCGTGCGCTCGTGGTGGGGCGTGACGACGATGTGCGCGTTAGACTTCAAGAAGAGGGTCTTGGCGAGGCTATGACCGAGCTTGAGATCGTGAACGCGGCCAACACGCCGCATCTGGAAGAGTACAAATCCTTTCTCTACTATCGCCTACAACGCTCCGGGTTTGACCAAAAAGACATTCACCGTCTTGCCGCCCGCGATCGTCACGCGTTTTCGGCGCTGATGTTGGCGCATGGTCATGCCGATGGTCTTGTGACCGGCGCGACACGCAAATCCGCGCATGTGTTGGACCGGATCAACTCGGTGTTTGATGCCAAGGCCGAAGATGGGGCTGTCGGGGTAACCGCTGTGCTGCACAAAGGTCGGATCATCTTTATTGCGGACACTCTGGTGCATGAATGGCCGGATGAAAACGACCTTGCCGATATTGCTGTTGCAGCCGCTCAGGTGGCGCGTGCGATGGGGATCGAACCGCGTGTGGCCTTTGCCTCTTTCTCGACCTTTGGGTATCCGATCTCTGAGCGCGCCAACAAAATGCACATTGCGCCGAAAGTGCTTGATAAGCGCGGTGTGGATTTCGAATATGATGGTGAAATGACGGTCGATGTGGCGCTCAATCCTGATGCGATGGCGGCCTATCCGTTTTGTCGTTTGTCTGGACCCGCCAACATCTTGGTGGTCCCAGCGCGACACTCTGCGTCTATTTCGGTGAAGCTGATGCAGGAAATGGCCGGAGCGACTGTTATTGGCCCGATTTTGACGGGGGTTGATAGACCTATTCAGATTTGCTCAACTGTTTCTACTGTAAGTGATATTCTGAATATGGCGATCCTTGCGGCCTGCAAGGTGGGTCAGACCCGGTAATGGCTTTCGGAAGGGAAGTGGATGGCGATTTTTAATTTGGGTTCGGTGAACATCGACCATTTTTATACACTGCCACACCTTCCTGCTCCGGGAGAAACACTCAGCGCGACAGGGCATACCCTTGGGCTTGGCGGCAAAGGAATGAATCAATCCGTTGCCGCCGCCAAAGCGGGCGCGTCGGTGTTTCATATCGGCGCTATTGGTGAACGGGATGCATGGGTGCGTGATAAAGTCCAATCCTACGGGGTGGATTGCAAATTTTTGCGCATGGTGGAACAGGACACGGGGCATGCCGTGATCTATGTTGATGCTGAGGGCGAAAACACCATCGTTTTGGAAGCCGGCGCAAATATGCAGCAGGACAGCGAATTTGTTGTGGATGCGATTGATCAGGCGGCTGCGTCTGACACGCTTTTGATCCAAAACGAAACCAATCTTCAGGCCTTTGCTGCGACCTTTGCCATCGTTAAAGGCATGCGGGTGATCTATTCTGCGGCACCTTTTTCGATCAAAGCGGTCACCGATCTTGTGCCCGATGTGTCGATGCTGGTGATGAATTCGGTTGAGGCGGCACAGCTTTGTTCCGAAATGGGCGTGACTCTCGATAAAATTCCTGCCTCGCAGGTCATGGTCACACTTGGGGCCAAGGGGGCGATGTGGCGGTCGAATGAAACCGGCGAGGTGATCGAAGTCTCCTCACCCGCGGTGCATCCTGTGGATACGACGGCCGCAGGAGATACCTACATCGGCTATGTCGCGGCCGGGCTTGACCTTGGCATGCCCATCAAGGCGGCGATGGAATGGGCGGTGCAGGCGGCAGCCCTGAAAGTCACGCGCCACGGGACCGCGGATGCGATCCCGACCGCGGATGAGGTAAAGTCTTTTCGGGCTGCGTAATCTTAAAATGAAAAAGGGCGCTTGAAAGCGCCCTTTCTCTTTAGATTTTAGGCGTCTTAGTCTTTCAAACGACGGTTCCGCGCGGCCAAAAGTTTGAGACGCAAGGCGTTGAGCTGAATAAAGCCCTGAGCGTCTTTTTGGTCATAGGCACCAGCGTCGTCTTCAAAGGTCACATGCGCTTCTGAGTAAAGCGACGCGTCCGACCAACGACCCACGGTAACTGCGGAGCCTTTGTAGAGTTTCAGGCGGACAGTCCCGGACACATGTTCCTGAGATTTGTCGATGGCAGCCTGAAGCATTTCACGCTCGGGGCTGAACCAGAATCCGTTGTAAATCAGCTCGGCATAACGCGGCATCAGGCTGTCTTTGAGGTGGCCGGAGCCAGAATCGAGGGTGATTTGCTCAATGCCACGGTGTGCCTCCAAAAGGATCGTGCCACCCGGCGTTTCATACACGCCGCGCGATTTCATCCCAACGAAGCGGTTTTCAACGAAATCCAAACGACCGATGCCGTGTTTGCGGCCATATTCGTTCAGCTCTGTCAAAACCGTTGCCGGGCTCATCGCCACGCCATTGATCGCAACCGCATCGCCTTTTTCAAAGGTGACTTCGATGAATTCCGGCTCATTGGGCGCATCTTCCGGTTTCACGGTGCGCAGGTAGACGTAATCGGGCGCTTCCTGTGCCGGGTCTTCCAAAACGCGTCCCTCAGACGAGGTGTGCAATAGGTTGGCGTCGACCGAGAACGGCGCTTCGCCGCGTTTGTCTTTGGCGATCGGGATTTGGTTCTGTTCGGCAAATTCCAAAAGCTTGGTGCGCGAGGTCAAATCCCATTCCCGCCATGGCGCGATCACTTTGATGTCGGGGTTGAGCGCGTAGGCCGAAAGTTCGAACCGCACCTGATCGTTGCCCTTGCCGGTCGCCCCGTGCGCGACCGCATCGGCGCCAGTCATCTCAGCGATCTCAACAAGGCGTTTGGAGATCAGCGGACGCGCAATGGAGGTGCCGAGCAGATAGAGACCCTCATAGACCGCATTGGCGCGGAACATCGGAAATACGAAATCGCGCACAAATTCTTCGCGGACATCTTCAATATAGATGTTTTCCGGCTTGATGCCGAGCATCTCGGCCTTTTGACGCGCGGGTTCCAGTTCCTCGCCCTGACCGAGATCAGCGGTAAAGGTGACAACCTCACAGCCATATTCGGTCTGGAGCCATTTCAGAATGATCGACGTATCAAGGCCGCCGGAATAGGCAAGAACGACTTTTTTGGGCGCAGACATGAGACTTTCCTTTTTCGGATATCGCACGGGCGAGTATCGGGTTTTTCGCCCAAGAGCAAGGTTTCGCACTCAGTTCACTGTCAGAATGCTTTAGCTTCTGCCCGAAAAGTCCTAAACCATCCCCAAACACAGTCTCAAAGGGCGATTATGACCGGATTTCAATTGTTCCAACACGCTATTTTGCGTGTGTTCCGCAATCTCGACGAAGCATTGGCCGTTTCTGGCTTGATTTGGATTGCCATTTTGGTTTGCCAGATCTTAGCTTTCGGGTCGTTAGATATGGAAGGCATGGCGGAAAGTGACGCACCCATGATGGGCGGCTCATCCCTTTTCCTCATTCTTCTGTCCAATGTTGTGATGGCAATCGGCTCCTGTTGGGTCGCGGTTGAATGGCACCGCTATGTGCTTGAGGGCAAGCGCCCGACATCCGCGTTTCCGTCGTGGAGCGGTTCGCGCGTTTGGGGGTATTTTGGTCTGTCCTTACTGATCGGCCTGTTGATTGGACTTTTCGTTGGTATTTTGGCCGCTTTCTTGGTGTCTATTTTGGGATCACAGGGTGCTATGGTGCTTGGTGGCCTGTTCCTCATGGTCGTGATCGGCTTGCCAGCAATCTATGGATTTTTGCGGGTGTCCCCAGTTCTGCCCGCGATCGCATTGGGTGGGAAAATGCGATTTGCGGAGGCTTGGAGCGCTACCAAGCCGCACAGCGCCACAATTTTGCAGGCCGCCATCCTCTCGATCGTGAGTTTGGTCGCGCTGCAAATTTTTGGCATGCTCTTTGGCAGTGGATTGTTTGGGTTGATCTACGAACTGGTCACGGGTTGGATCGTTTTGATGGTGAACGTCAGTCTTTTGTCCTCAATATACGAGATTTCCATGCGAGGTCGGTTCGATGATTGATTGGACCAACTTTTCTGACAAGGCATGTCAGGCCGAAGCCCGAGTGCGGCGCCTGTTTGAGCCGACGCCGTGTTTGCGCAATGATCATCTTTCGGTGGCCTATGGCGGTGACGTTTGGCTTAAGCGCGAAGACCTCACACCCGTGCGTTCCTATAAGTTGCGCGGGGCCTGGAACGCGATGGTCAAAGCGCGGGAAAAAGACCCAAGCATAGAGCTTTTCGTTTGTGCGTCTGCGGGCAATCACGCCCAAGGTGTCGCCTTTGCGTGCCGTGAATTTGGTGTGCGTGGGGTCATTTTTATGCCTGTGACGACGCCGCAGCAGAAAATTGATAAAACCCGCGTGTTTGGTGCGGATATGGTCGAAATTCGCTTGGTTGGAGACTATTTTGACGACACTCTAGACGCCGCACGCACCTATTGTGAGGAGGAGGGCGGGCATTTTCTTTCGCCTTTCAACGATGCGGATGTGATTGAGGGACAAGCCACCGTTGCGGTGGAATTTATGGCGCAAATGACACCGGATGTTGTTGTGCTGCCGGTTGGAGGCGGCGGCCTTTCGTCGGGAGTCCTGTCATATCTTACAGAGGTTGCGCCACAGGTTGAGGTCTATTTTGTTGAGCCGTCAGGCGGACAATCCTTGGCCGCAGCTCTGGAGGCGGGCGAACTGGTGACGCTGAAAAATGTAGACAGCTTTGTCGATGGTGCCGCTGTTGCACGAATTGGCGAAATCCCGTTCGAGGTGCTCAAAGACGTGCCGAAAGATCACGTTTTGTCCTGTCCAGAAGATCGGATTTGTTCGACGATGATCGAAATGCTGAACGTGGAAGGGATCGTGCTTGAGCCCGCAGGGGCGCTCTCGATTGATGCGCTTTGGGACATCCGAGAGCAGATTCGGGGCAAGCGCGTTTTGTGTGTCACATCCGGCGGCAATTTTGATTTTGAACGTTTGCCAGAGGTCAAAGAACGGGCTCAGCGGTTCCGTAACCTCAAGAAATATTTCATTCTGCGCATGCCGCAGCGTCCCGGCGCGTTGCGTGATTTTTTGGACATGCTTGGCCCACAGGATGACATCGCGCGATTTGAGTATCTTAAAAAGTCGGCTCGAAATTTTGGATCTGTTTTGATCGGAATTGAGACGACGGACTCAAATAGCTTTGCGCATCTCTTTCAAAAGATGGATGATGCTGGCCTTGTCTACCGTGACATCACCAACGATCAGGCTTTGGCGGAATTCGTTCTTTGATCTCCCGTATTTATGGGACAACTTTTGCCACAAAGGTGGTACGCGATTGTGCATAGGCATCAAAAATTTGGCCGAGATCGACGGTTTCGGCCTCTCCATTGCGCGCGGCGCGTTCTCCGGCGGCACAGAGGCTTGAAAACGCTGCAAACCCAAGATTAAGCGAACTGCCTTTGAGAAAATGCAAATCTTTCTCAACACTGGAGTGGGTTGGGTGATGTTTCATCCGCTCAATCACCTCGTCCACCTCATCGAGAAAGAGATCGACGACTTCGCGAAAATCCTCGGCACCGACTTCATCACGCAGTTCGTCCACTCGCCTCCAATCAATCATGACGCTCTCCTTATTCCTGATGCATAAGAGATGAAGAATCTTAGCTTTAAGTAAGCGCGCCTCAATTATTCCAGAAAATTTTAGATTTAAGGCCGCATTAAACCGTGGGGTGCATTGTCCGATCAGAGCGCGCTTTTAAGGATTTTGATTTTGGCCATCGCACAAGAAAAACAAGCCTATCTTCAAGCCGTGCCAGAACGGGGTGTGGTCAACAACGTGTTGATTGTTGATGATTCCCGAGCTCAGAGGCGGATTCTATCGTCTTATCTCGGGCGCTGGGGCTACACTGTGTTTGAGGCGGGGTCCGGCGAAGAGGCGATGAACATTTGTCAAAGCGAAAGCATTGATTTGATTGTCTCCGACTGGATGATGCCTGGGATGAGTGGGCTAGAATTTTGTCAATTATTTCGGCAACTTGATCGGGCGAACTATGGGTATTTCATCCTATTGACTTCGAAATCCGATAAGACTGAGGTTGCACAGGGGTTGGATGTTGGGGCTGACGATTTTCTGACCAAACCCGTGGCGGGCGATGAATTGCTTGCGCGTATTCGTGCCGGGGAGCGTATTTTGCGGATGGAGCGAGAACTGACCGAAAAGAACCGGCTGGTCAGTTCCACATTAAAAGAAATATCTGACCTTTATGATTCCCTCGACCGTGACCTTGTCGAAGCGCGCAAGTTGCAGCAATCACTCGTGCGGGAACGATTCCACGATTTTGAGACGGCTCAAATTTCGCTGCTTTTACGTCCCAGCGGCCATGTTGGTGGCGATCTTGTTGGATTCTTCCCGATCAATGACCGACAATTTGGCGTTTTTTCGATTGATGTTTCGGGCCATGGGATTGCATCGGCTTTGATGACGGCACGGCTTGCGGCCTACCTTACGGGGTCTACATCAGAGCAAAATCTCGCAATTCGATCCGATGAAATCGGCGGATATATTGCCGCAAGCCCTTCTGAGGCGGCTATGGCACTGAACCGTTTGATGTTGGAGGAAATGGAGACCGACCTCTATTTCACAATGATTCTTGGGCATTTTGATCGTCTCAGTGGCGAATTCGTCATGACGCAATGCGGTCACCCATACCCAATTGTTCAGCGCGCCAATGGCGAGATTTCCTTTTTTGGCGATGGCGGATTGCCCGTCGGCCTGATCCCTTTCGCCGCTTACGAGGATGTTCACATGAAATTGTCTCCCGGCGACAGGATTTTGCTGTTTTCCGATGGGGTCACGGAATGTCCCGATGGTGGCGATGGTATGCTCGGTGAAGAGGGGTTGGTCGAAATGTGCAAAAAAGTTGCCACTGAAACGGGCAACGCGTTCTTTGACACGTTCCTTTGGGATTTGAACGATTTCAACAACGATCAGGATTTCCCTGACGACATCTCTGCCATCTTGCTCGAATATCCCGGACGGGCTGCTAAAGAATAGTGTTTAGTACATCTCGCTCACCTGGATTCCCAAGCAGGAGCGAGGCTTCTTCGGTTGAAACCCAGTGCGCAGAGTGATCTGGTTCGGGCGGCTCAGAAAGCTGTCTGACCGGAAAAGCCCGATAAACCCGACAAATTTTTTCTGCCCACATGTCATACTCGGGCATATATACGAAACGTCGAAAAGACCTGATGAAGGTTGGGGAGGCGATGCGCCAGCCGGTTTCTTCAAAGACCTCGCGATGAAGTGCTGCAATGGGGCTTTCCCCCGGATCAATGCCGCCGCCGGGAAATTGAAACTCGTGGTGAATCCCGCCTTGGTACGTCAACAATACGCGCTCATTGCGGGCCAATAGAGCGTAAACACCTGGTCGTGCACGGTAGGTTTGCCCAAAAACTTTCGATTCTCCGTAGCGCCGCATCGTGTTCCACCTTCCTTCGGCGGTTGTTCCACCTATATGAACACGATATGTCAGCGCCGAACCTCAAGGAAAGCACAAATGATCGGATCGAAAATCGCATGGGATGACACAGTTCTCCCGTTTCAACTGGATGCATCCGACATCCGGGGTCGTGTCGCGCGTCTTGACGGGGTTTTGGACCGCGTTTTGTCGCAACACAATTATCCGCCTGAAATAGAAGCGCTGGTCGCTGAGATTGCATTGCTGACCGCAATGATTGGTCAGACCATCAAATTGCGTTGGAAACTCTCTCTGCAAGTGCGCGGGGATGGTCCGGCTCGGTTGATCGCCACCGACTATTACGCGCCCGAAAAGGACGGCGCGCCGGGGCGCATTCGGGCCTATGCCTCCTATGATGCCGAGCGCCTTCAGCCCGGTGTTGATCCGTTTTCGCAAATTGGCAAAGGCTATTTTGCCATCCTGATTGACCAAGGCAGCGGTACCACGCCCTATCAAGGCATCACGCCGATCGCCGGTGGGTCTTTGTCGTCTTGCGCGGAAACTTATTTTGCCCAGTCCGAGCAACTGCCGACGCAGTTTTCGACCTCTTTTGGCAAATCGCGCCTATCGGGCGAAACCGAATCTTGGCGTGCGGGCGGCATCATGCTGCAAAAAATGCCGAAAGCGTCACCCTTCGCCGCACCTTTGGAGGGCGCAGAAGAGCAAAGCCTTTTGAAGCCCGCCGACATTCTGGCCGAGGATGATTTGGAGGACTGGAACCGCGCCAATATTCTTTTGAGTACCGTTGAGGAGATGGAACTTATCGGTCCGCGCGTTCAGCCCACCGATCTTCTTGTCCGCCTGTTTCACGAAGAGCAGCCCCGGGTTTTTGACCCGCAGCCCGTCGCTTTTGGCTGTAACTGCTCCGAGGATCGCGTGCGCAACAGCCTATCGATGTACTCCGCGAAGGACATCCGGCATATGACAACGGAGGAGGGGACGGTGACTGCCGACTGCCAATTCTGTGGCGAGCATTACATTCTCGATCCAAAAACAGTTGGCTTCGATGCGGAGGTTAAGCCGGATGGAACCACCGATTGATCGCACCACACTTGAGGCGGCGCTCCACATGTCTGGCGCGCCGTCGTCAGATTTTGATCTGAATCCGGATTTTTCTGGTGCTGTGACGGGTGATTTGCGGGCGGCCGGTGTGTTGATCCCCATCATGGATCATCCCAGGGGCCCGAGGCTTGTGCTGACCAAACGCTCATCCGCACTTAAACATCATCCGGGTCAGATTGCATTCCCAGGTGGCCGGGTGGACCCGACAGATTTGGACCCGATTGACGCAGCCCTTCGCGAATCTGAAGAAGAGATCGGTCTGCCGCGTCAGATTGTTGATGTTATTGGAACTTTGCCCACCCATGAAACCGTAACGCGGTTTCAGATATATCCAGTTTTAGGCTGGATTAGAGATGATTTTGTGCCCATCGCCGAGCCGGGCGAAGTCTCGGAAATTTTCACTGTTCCCATGAACCACGTTCTTAACGTAGATAATTTCAATGTGCAGTCGCGCCTATGGCGCGGACAAAAGCGGTCGTTTTTCACCGTGCCTTACGGCCCTTACTATATCTGGGGTGCCACGGCGCGCATTTTACGCGGACTGGCGGATCGGGTGCAATTGTGACCAAACTTACAGCGTCTTGGCTCAAAAGTGCGGGAGCACACCAAGTGATGGCGCTGTTCTCCGATATTGGAGAGCCAGCATATTTTGTTGGGGGGTGTGTCAGGAACAGCCTATTTGGTGTTCCTGTCAGTGATTTGGATATTTCGACACCCGTGCGACCTGAACTCATCTTAAACTTGGCACAAAAGGCCGGATTAAAAGTTATTCCAACCGGGATTGAGCACGGTACGGTCACGGTGATCGCGGAGGGCGAACCGTTTGAAATCACAACCTTTCGCAAAGATGTGGAGACGGATGGACGTCGCGCTGTCGTCGCATTTTCGACTCACATGGAAGATGACGCGCGGCGACGTGATTTTACGATGAATGCGATATATGCCGACGCGACAGGAACGATCATTGACCCGCTTGGCGGGTTACCCGATCTGCGCGCTGGGCGTGTCCGCTTTATTGATAATCCTGATCTTCGGATCAAAGAGGACTATCTCCGCATTCTCCGGTTCTTTCGGTTTTATGCGTGGTATGGTGATCATTCTGCCGGATTAGACCCTGATGGCTTGGCGGCTTGTGCAACACATCTTGATGGATTGGCAACACTGTCGCGGGAGCGTGTTGGAGCGGAGATCATCAAGCTGTTGTCTGCCCCGTCGCCGGATCAGGCCATTGGCGCAATGGACCAATCTGGGGTTTTGAACACCCTTCTGCCGGGGGCGTCAACCAAAGCGTTCTTCCTTTTGACCTCTTTTGAAACACATCCAGACCCAATCCTGCGTCTTGCGGCGCTGGGTGATTTTGATGTGGCTGGTCTTTTGCGGTTGTCCAGGGCGCAATGCCGTCGATATGCGACCTATCGAGAGTGTGCGGTGGGACCGAGTGGGCTTGCAGAGATCGCCTATCGTGAAAATGCGGATATTGCGCGCGCCGTGTCATGTCTTAGGGCGGCATTTTTTGAACAGCCGGTTTCTCAGGACGCGGCGGTTGAAATCGCCAAAGGAGCTACAGCGATTTTCCCGCTGGTGGCATCAGATTTGATACCAGAACTGACGGGTCCTGCGCTTGGTGCCGCCTTGAAAGCAGCGGAACAGGCGTGGATTGAAAGTGGATTTACGCTGGATCGGCATGCCTTGATAAAGCGGGCAAAGGATACGTGATATGACTCAGTTCGAAGTTGTCCGGCTTGGACATAAAGGTGACGGAATCACCAAGGACGGCGTGTTTGTGCCACATGCGCTTCCGGGTGAGGTTGTGGAGGGTGATGTTGAAAACGACCGGGTGATCCATGGTCGGATCATCACCTCATCTCCCGCTCGGGTTACACCCGCCTGCCGTCATTACAAGGCGTGCGGCGGTTGCGCGCTTCAACATGCCTCAGACGAATTCGTTGCCGACTGGAAGCGTGAAATCGTGGCAACCGCCCTCAAAAATCATGGTATTTCGGCTGGGTTGGAGACGATCCATACGTCGCCCTCCTGCAGCCGCAGGCGTGCAGTGTTTCATGGGAGACGGACAAAAAAGAGTGTCATGGTTGGCCTTTATGGCCGTGCGTCTGACAGCTTGGTTCCGGTGCCTGACTGTATTCTGATGACCCCTGAGATCATGTCCGCCTATGGCGCGCTTGAACGGTTGGTTCAACTCGGGGCCTCGCGTCGCGGCGAAATGAACCTCGCGGTGATCGCAACGGAAACAGGTCTTGATGTGTCCGTGGAGAATGGCAAGCCGCTCGATATGGATCTGAGGATTGATCTTGGCCAAGTCGTACGTGAACAAAGGTTTTCACGACTGTCTTGGAATGGCGAAGATGTAGCGGGCGAAGCGCCGGCCTATCTGCGTTTTGGCAAAGCGCGGGTCGTGCCACCCGCCGGCGCCTTTCTTCAGGCGACCGCAGCAGGTGAGGCCGCGCTTGTTCGGGCGATGCGCCGGGCGGTTGGCGATGCACACCGCGTCATTGACCTTTTTGCTGGCTGTGGGACGTTTTCCTTACCTTGCGCGGAGACAGCTGAGGTTCATGCCGTGGAAGGCGTGAGCGAGATGCTTGACGCGTTGAGCAAAGGGTGGCGACAGGCCGAGGGCCTCAAACGCGTAACTGTTGAGACCCGTGACTTGTTCCGACAGCCGATTCGCGCCGACGAACTCAATCGGTTTGACGCGGCGATCATTGATCCACCACGACCGGGGGCTGCCGCGCAGTGTGATGAGATTGCGAAAAGCGCGCTGAAAACCGTTGGCTTCGTCTCATGTAACCCGATCACATTCGCGCGAGATGCGAAAACGCTGGCCGAGGCGGGCTTTGTTTTGGACTGGATTGAGGTAATCGACCAGTTCCGTTGGTCGACTCACGTCGAAATCGCGGCGCGATTCTTGCGGGTTTAGAGCAATCAAATCATTGGCCTGATCACCCAAATCAGTGTATCCAGCACAAAACACTATACGAGTAGACCCAATGGATCGGCGGACTTTTTTAGCATCAACTGTGGCAGCCATTGTGCTGCCATTCGGCGTTTTGGCGCGCGAACTCAGGACCTATTCCGGGCCTGAAGTCACCCGGATTGTGATCTACAAGGGGCGCCGCAAAATGTACCTCATGCATGGGGCAAAGGTGCTCAAAAAGTATCGGATTGGAATTGGCGGAAATCCGGTTGGACCCAAGCAATTCGAAGGCGACAGTAAGACCCCGGAAGGCAGCTATATCATAGATCGGCGCAACCCGAATTCAGCTTACCATCTGTCTTTGGGGATTTCGTATCCGAACCAAAGAGATGAAGCATACGCCGCGTCGATGGGGCGGCGTCCGGGGGGGGATATTTTTATTCATGGACGGGCCGGCGAAAACCGAGGCAAGGGCCGCGACTGGACCGCGGGCTGTATCTCGGTTTCCGATCGCAATATTGAGAAAATCTACATGATGGTGCAAGATGGCACTCAGGTAGATATTTTTCCGTAATTTCAGATAATTACAGGCTTGAAAACTGAGATGGATTGGCCCCGATCAGGAGGGTCCACCACAGTTTTCCATTCTCTTCTTGATACCAGGCAAAGCCGATATCCGTTGCGCGCGGATCAAGAATGATATCGCGGGTGTCGGATTGCTCCATCCAGGCGGACAGGGTTTCAAGTTCGGTTTCGTAGGTTTCTGAAATATTTTCACCAAGCATCAAGCCGGTGTAGCCGGAACGGTTGGCCCGATCGAGCGGCGAGGAGCCGTCAGAGCCGAAATGCCAGGGACGGTTTTGGACATGCATGTCACGCGAATGGGTCGCGGCGGCAGCGTTTAGATTGGCGTTGAGTTGAACGGGGGAAGTCCCGGCGGCGGCGCGCAGCGCGTTGATCGAATCAAGGATGTGGTATTGAATCTTTGCTTCATCCCGAGCGTGGATTCGATACAGCCGGGGCAAGGGCTTGCCATCGGGTCCAAGTCGTTCGGTCGGCGCGTCGCAGGCGGAGAGACCAACAAGGGCCATCATAAGGACAGCAATAATGCGAGACATTCAGACACTCCAAAAACTTTGTCTTGATGACCTAGACCCTTTGATTGCCGGGATCAAATCCTGTTCGCAACTTTTTGCTATGAATGATTGTTTGATTTGCGACTGAGGCAATCGCGCCATATAAAGGCAAGGTACACGCGTTCACATTACATGACTGGCTTCGTTCAATGAGTAAACTTCCGGCCCTCAAGGTCTCACGCCGCGCATTTGTTGCAGGCTCTACAGCGGTTTTGGCATTGCCAGCTTTGGCACAGACCGACAACACGACAGAGATCGAAGGCGACATTTCAACCGTTGTGCGCCGCAATATTTCAAGTTTCCGCTCGCTGAACTGGGAACCCTATTTCAGCAATCTCAGCAATGGGGCGATCCTTGTTGATACCACATCGCGGGCGCTGCATTTTTGGAGCGAAGATCAGTCGGTCTACAAGCTCTATCCAACATCGGTTCCCTTAACCGAAGACCTGACACGTCGGGGCCGCACATCAATCATTCGCAAAGTCGAGGGGCCAAGTTGGTCTCCGACGCCAGCAATGAAAGTCCGCAATCCTGAATGGCCGGAATTTGTTGGGCCGGGTCCAAACAATCCGCTCGGCACGCATGCGCTTTATCTGTCTTGGCAATATTACCGAATCCACGGAACCCACGATACGCGAAAAATCGGCCGGAGATCCTCCAATGGCTGCATCGGTTTGTACAATGAGCATATCGCTGAATTGTATTCTTTGACAAAAGTGGGAACGCAAGTGTTGCTAATTTGACGATTCTCTGTTCGAAATGAGACCTACGTTAAAGGATAAATTGATTTCTCTTCGGTTTATCTGCATTACGAATACTGTGTAACAAACCTGACCTGCCAATGCAGGGATCATGGAGGAATGAAAATGAAAAAATTCGCTGCTGCTGCCGTTTTTGCTTTGGCTGGCTCTGCTGCTTTTGCTGGTGGCTACTCTGCTCCGGTTATCGAAGCTCCCGTTGTCGTGGAAGAAACATCTTCCTCGTCCGCTGGCGGTTACGTTGTACCGTTGCTGATCTTGGCACTCGTTGCCGCTGCTGTTGCTGCTGACTAATCGTCACTCGACAGTCACTCATTTTAAAGGGCAGCTCATTGAGCTGCCCTTTTCATTTTGAACAAAGGGCTAGAGGCAAGACTCTATGAGTCCGCCTATACCCACCCACTCAGATTCTTACGGATTTGATCGACAAGGGCCTTGATGTGCAAAGGCTCGGCGTTGAGGCACGGGATGTAGAGGAAATCCTCGCCGCCTGCGTGGTCAAAGCTTTCTTTGATCTCTTCGTTGATTTCCTCAAGCGTCTCAATGCAATCGGCGGAAAACGCAGGGGCACAGACGGCGATGCTTTTGTTCCCGGCTTCGGCCTGACGCGCGACCTCTTCCACGGTATAGGGTTGAAGCCAGTCTTCGGGACCGAATTTCGATTGAAACGTTGTCATGATTTGCGTGTCATCCCAGCCGAGGCGTTCCTTAAGCAGCCGCGTCGTTTTCTGGCACTGACAATGATAGGGATCGCCCCCCTCTTTCAGGTAGCGTTCTGGCAGGCCGTGATAGGAACAAATCAGGATGTCGGGCTTTTTCGCCGCCGCCGCATAGGCGCGCTCAACGGACTGGGCGAGGGCTTCAATATAGGCGGGATCATCGAAATAGGGCGGTACGGTCCGCGCGGCGGGTTGCCAGTTTTCTTCCATCAAAGCGCGGAAAAATTCGTCATTGGCGGTGGCAACCGTTGCCCCGGCGTATTGCGGGTAGAGCGGGAAAAACAGGATTTTGCTACAGCCCTGAGAGACGAGTTTTTGCACCTTTGATTTGGTGGATGGGTTGCCGTAACGCATACAGAAATCAACCATCACCTCACCGCCAAACTCCTCCGCAAGCGCTGCTTTGATCGCGGCTGTTTGCTCTTTGGTGATGGTCATCAGCGGGCTTTCATCGGCCTCATTGTTCCAAATAGACCGATACGCCGCACCGGATTTCGATGGCCTAAAGGTCAAAACGATGCCTTGCAGGATCGGTTGCCATTTCCATTTTGGATAGTCGATCACCCGCTGATCCGAGAGAAATTCATTTAAATACCGACGCATTGACCAATAGTCTGTCGCGTCAGGCGTTCCCAAATTTGACAGCAAAACCCCGATCTTTTGTTTTGGCACTTTGGGGTGGTCTGTTTGCGCGTGTATTGGACAGGTGGCGTCTGCCGCATTTGTGTTCATCCGGCTTGGCTTCATAAGTCCCATGTGTCTGTCCTGATTTTTGTTTTTTATAGGCTTAGGGTGGTCGGGCTGCGGGTCAAGGGGCCGCGTCTGTGGGAAGTTTAAATTCCTGCGCCTGAAGCGCGTCGGCAAGGCGATGTTTGGCGGAACCGGGCATCAACGGTTTCGGCTGGCTTTCATCCGGGGCCCAGCCTGTCAGAAACACCAAATCAAATGTCGCCACAAGCCGGTCGTCTTGCGCAAAATGAGCCTGATAGAGATGCTCGGTCAGATCGAAAAGCGCCTTTGGGCTTGGAGTCATGTGCCGCGCGCCGAGCGCATTGCTTTCTCCCATGGCGCGCAGATCGGTGACGAGTCTTTTTAAACTGGGGTAGGTCACGGTGCGCGGGCTTTTGTCCGCGACAGGCAGGGCAAAAGAGGCGCGTTGCAACAGCGCACCGAGGTCGCGCAGTTCTCCCATGGGCAACACGCGCGGCGATAGGCCACCCAAAAGCGCCGCTTCCGCCTGTCCCAAACAGGCGCGCAGTTCATGCAGCGTTTGGTCGCCGAAAAAGGCCGCGATCATCAAGCCATCGGGTTTGAGCGCGCGATTGCATTGGATGAGCTGACCGACGGGATCATTGGCCCAATGCAGGGACATGGCATGGATCACCAAATCATGCGCGCCTTGTTCCAGATCGAGCACATCGTCATCGGCAACGACACGCGCCTCGGGGAACCATTTTGACCACAACTCGGGAAATCCGGTGACAATCGCCGGCGATGTAAACGCTTTATTAACCATGCTTAACCGATCTTCGATCTCAGCGCGGGCCTCTTCATGCAAAAAGAAATCGCCCCCCATGCGCAAAGCACGGGTGCGGTATCGAGACAGGTGGTCCCGGTGGATCAAAGGAACGGGGTCGGACATGGATGTGCTTTCTTTACGGTCATGTTTCAAACCTGCGGGCAATGTAGGAAGTTGACAGGGAAATGCAAACACTGGCCAAGCTGATCTACCCGGCACAATGTCTCACCTGCGACGAAATGATCGAGGTGGCGCGCGGGTTGTGCCCAAAATGTTGGTCGCAAACACCGTTTATTGTCGATCCACCTTGTGATGCCTGTGGGCGCCCTTTGATTGGTGAGGCGCAGGAGGGCGATCTCTGTGATGACTGTCGCGCTATTCCGCGCCTGTGGGATCGAGGCCGGGCTGCGATGCTATATGCGGGCAATGGCCGAGCGATGGTTTTGAGGTTCAAGCATGGCGACCGCACCGATCTTGCGCGCTCTGCGGGGGCGTGGTTGGCGCGGGCGGCAGAGCCTTTGATATGTGAGGATACGCTTGTTGCCCCGGTGCCTCTCCACTGGCTGCGTATCGTTCAGCGGCGGTACAATCAATCCGCGTTGCTTGCCGCTCAGGTGGCGAAGCTCCATGGATTGGACTATTGTCCTGACCTATTACGCCGACCTGTTGCGACTCGAAAATTGGATGGGATGACCGCAGATCAACGCCATGAAACGGTTTCAGGCGTGATCAAAGTCACACCGAAGCGCGCCAAGGTGATTGCCGGTCGGCATGTGCTTTTGATCGACGATGTGATGACCACTGGTGCGACTTTGGCGCAATGTACGCGCGCCTGCCTTGAGGCTGGTGCGTCGCATGTTTCAATCGCGGTACTGGCCCGCGTTGCCAGAGAGGGCTAAATCCTTATAGTCGCCGAAAGATCAAAGGATTTCCCATGCAACCTGTCACGCTCTACACCACTCCGATTTGCCCTTATTGTATCGCGGCCAAGCGCCTGCTTGACAGCAAAGGGGTCACCTACACCGACATCAACGTGATGGCCGAACCCAATCGTCGCGCCGAGATGATGCAAAAAGCCCATGGTCGCCACACCGTGCCGCAGATTTTCATTGGCGACACCCATGTCGGCGGTTGTGATGAGCTTTACGCCCTTGAACGTGCTGGTAAACTCGACCCGCTTTTGGCGGATTGAGCCATGACCCGCGTCGGCCTTATTACGCTTAGTTCCTCTGACGATCCGCTTGCCAATCTTGCGATCACGCAACGCTATGTGATCGAAGCGGCAGAGGCGGGGGCACAGATTGTGATGACGCCAGAAGTCAGCAATTGCGTTTCAAGTTCGCGTACACATCAACGAGAGGTTTTGCGCGCTGAGACTGAAGACCCAACATTGGTTGGGTTGCAGGAAACGGCAAAATCTTGTGGGATTTGGCTCTTGATTGGTTCACTGGCCTTAAAAACCGACGATCTAGATGGGCGATTTGCCAATCGGTCTTTCCTGATCACCCCTGAGGGCGAGATTGCCGCGCGCTATGACAAAATCCACATGTTTGACGTCGATGTCAGTGAAACGGAAACCTATCGCGAATCCGCCGGGTATCGTCCTGGAAACCGCGCAGTTTTGGCGAAAACGGCGCTGGGCCAGATCGGTATGGCGATTTGTTATGATCTGCGTTTTCCGCATTTGTTTCGTTCTTTGGCACAGGCAGGAGCCGACATTCTTACCGTGCCTGCGGCCTTCTCTGCCGTGACCGGGGCCGCGCATTGGGAGAGCTTGCTCAGAGCGCGGGCGATTGAGACCGGGTGTTTTGTTTTTGCTCCGGCGCAAACGGGGCAACACGTCGAAACCACAGGGTCAACGCGCCGCACCTATGGTCATTCTCTTGCCGTTTCGCCCTGGGGAGAGGTGCTTTATGATGGCGGTGTTGAACCGGGATGGGATGTGATTGACATTGATATGGGCGACGTTGCTCGTGCCAGATCGCGCATTCCTTCCCTGTCCCATGATCGTGACTTTGAGGTTCCGCAATGAGTGGCCCATCCAACAATGACTCGCTGTCTGTGGCGCTGTTTTCCGAGATTTTCATGGCGGATCAGTTGGCCCGAAACCGGCTGACCAAAGCGATGCCCAAAGGCATGGAAATCAGTCACTTTTCGGTGCTCAACCATCTTGCCCGTGCCAATGACGAAAGGTCTCCGGCGCAGCTTGCGCGGGCGTTTCACGTCACCCGCGGTGCGATGACCAACACATTGAACAAACTCGAATGGGCGGGACATGTTCACATTCGCCCGGATTGGGACGACGCGCGCCGCAAATTCGTGTCAATTTCCCCATCAGGCCGCGCGGCACGAGACGCAGCTTTGGCGGCGATTGCGCCGATCCTGTCTGATATTGTCGAGGCGATTGGCACCGAACGGGTCAAGGCCGCACTTCCCGTCTTGCGGGAAATGCGCATTCGTCTTGAGGAAGAGAACTAGACCCTAACTTGGCTTGGTCGATGCCGTGACATAGTTCACCGACAGATCACGGGCAGACAGAGACCAGGTCCAAAGCACCGGATTGAAGACAAAGCCTTTGCGATCCACCGGAGACAGCCCGGCCTTTTCAATCAGCGCGTACAACTCGTCTGGCGTGATGAATTTTTTCCACTCATGCGTGCCCTTCGGCAACCAGCGCATGATCACTTCGGCGCCAACGATGGCCATCATATAGCTTTTGGGATTGCGATTGATCGTTGAGGCAATCATCAGCCCACCGGGTTTGAGCAACATCTGACAGGCGGTCATGTAGCCCTGTGGATCGGAGACATGTTCGACCACTTCCATGTTCAAGACCACGTCAAACTGTTCCCCCGCCTCGGCGAGTGATTCGGCGGTGGTGTGGCGATAGTCGATCACCAACCCGGATTTTTCCGCGTGAAGCTGCGCAACGGAAAGGTTCCCCGCCGCCGCATCGGCACCTACAACCGTTGCTCCCAAACGTGCCATCGGTTCGGATAAAAGCCCGCCACCACAACCGATGTCCAGCAGGCGTAGCCCCTCAAAGGGGCGCTCGGCGGACAGGTCACGCCCGAACTCAGCGGCGATTTGCGAGGTGATGTAATCAAGCCGACACGGGTTCAGCATATGCAATGGTTTAAACTTACCATTCGGGTCCCACCATTCTGCGGCCATGGCCTCGAATTTGGCGACCTCTTGCGGGTCAATGGTGGACTGATGCATTTGCATGATCCTCTCCTTCGTGTTCAACTTAGAAATCGGTTTCTATACCGATTGATCGCTCTATATAGGAACCCCATGGATAAGGTCTCAGGCCAAAAGAGCGCATATAGCTACCTCTACCCCCAAATCGCGGTCTATGACCACCGGATGTTGGAGGTTGGGGATGGGCACCGGATTTACGTCGAGCAAAGCGGCAATCCGAAGGGTATTCCTGTGGTGGTGTTTCATGGTGGTCCAGGTGGGGGCTGTAGCCCTTATATGCGGCGCTATTTCGATCCGTCCATTTTTCGCATCATTTTGTTTGATCAACGCGGTTGCGGCAAATCGCGGCCCTTCGCCTCCGTCGACGCCAATACGACATGGCATTTGGTCGCTGATGTTGAGCGGATTAGGGTCGAATTGGGCATTGAGCGTTGGACTGTGTTTGGCGGAAGTTGGGGGGCGACATTGGGCGTGGCCTATACTCAAAGTCATCCGGAACGAGTGCTGCATCTTGTTTTGCGCGGCGTGTTTTTGGCGCGGCAAAGTGAGTTGGATTGGTTCTACGCGGGCGGTGCGGGTCAGTTTTGGCCGGAGCTTTGGGCGGAGTTTTGCGATGCCATCCCGGATGAGGAACACGACGATTTGATCGCGGCCTATCATCGGCGTTTGTTTAGCGGCACTTATCAAGAAGAATTGCGTTTTGGTCGGATCTGGTCGCGTTGGGAGAATGCGTTGGCGTCGATCGGATCGAATGGCGCAGCGGGTGAGCCTGCGCCGGATTACGCCCGGACCTTTGCACGGCTGGAGAACCATTATTTCACCCACAAGGCATTCTTTGAGCGCGATGGACAGCTTTTGGAGGATATTGGCAAAATGGCCAATGTGCCTGGCACCATTGTTCAGGGGCGATTCGATATGATTTGCCCGCCACATACCGCCTACGCGCTGCATAAGGTTTGGCCCAAGGCGCGGTTGATGATGGTGGGGCAGGCAGGTCACGCCATGTCTGAGCCGGGAATCACGCAGGCGCTTGTGTCGACGATGGACCGGATCGGACAGGAGATGCGATAAGACTTGCAGAGTGGCCTGTAGCGGCGTATAGGACGTGCCAACAGCGGCGCGTTGGGAGGTCCCAAAGCTCCACCGGGAAAGATCGACGGGCCGCGCGCCCGTTTTTTTGTGCCCTGAAACCGCGTTGGTCGATGGGTGGCCCGTGAACCCGTATCTGAAAGGCAGCCCGGACATGTCCGAACTTATTGCCAAGACAGCCATTGATCGCCGTTTGGCGGAAATCATCACCCCGGTTATCGAGGGGATGGGATTTGAACTTGTGCGCGTGCGTTTGATGTCGTCGACCAAATCAAAGACACTTCAAATTATGGCCGAACGTCCCGATGGCGGGATCGAAGTTGACGAATGTGCGCAGATTTCGACTGCGGTTTCTGCTATTCTCGACGTCGAAGACCCGATTGAGGACGAATACACGCTCGAAGTGTCAAGCCCTGGTATCGACCGACCTTTGACGCGCCTGAAAGATTTTGCGTCTTTCGAGGGCTATGAGGCCAAGATTGAAACGACTGAGATGATCGACGGTCGCCGTCGCTTCAAAGGGGAGATCGCCGGTGTTGAAGGCGATGAAGTTCTCCTGACGATCGAAGAAAATGGTGAGACGCTCACCATCGGTTTGAATTTTGATTGGCTGTCAGATGCGAAACTCGTGCTGACCGATGAGCTGATCCGCGAAATGTTGCGCCAACGCAAAGCGTCCGGGGCAATTGACGAAACAAATTTTGACGAAATCCAGACCGACGACGGGTCTTCAGAGGATTGAGAGAGGACTGAGATATGGCAATCACCTCTGCAAACCAGCTTGAGCTGTTGCAAACCGCCGAGGCCGTGGCCCGCGAGAAAATGATCGACCCCGAATTGGTGGTTGAAGCGATGGAGGAGAGCCTCGCACGCGCTGCAAAGTCGCGTTATGGCTCCGAAATGGATATTCGTGTGTCCATTGACCGCAAGACTGGCCGGGCCACCTTTACCCGTGTGCGCACTGTGGTTGAGGAAGACGAGCTTGAGAATTACCAATCCGAGATGACCGTCACGCAGGCCAAACAATACATGGCCGACCCGCAGATCGGCGACGAGATCAAGGAAGAGGTTCCGCCCGTGGAACTCGGCCGGATCGCGGCGCAATCTGCCAAGCAGGTCATCTTGCAAAAGGTGCGCGAAGCGGAACGGGATCGTCAGTTTGATGAATTCAAAGACCGCGTCGGCACCATCATCAATGGTGTGGTGAAACGCGAAGAATACGGCAACGTGATCGTTGATGTGGGTCGTGGCGAAGCCATCCTGCGCCGCAACGAGAAAATCGGTCGCGAAACCTATCGCCCGAATGATCGCATCCGGTGTTTCATCAAAGACGTGCGCCGCGAAGCGCGTGGGCCGCAGGTGTTCCTGTCCCGCACCGCGCCGGAATTCATGTCCGAACTGTTCAAAATGGAAGTGCCGGAAATCTATGACGGCATCATCGAGATCAAAGCTGTGGCCCGTGATCCGGGGTCGCGCGCCAAGATCGCTGTGATTTCCTATGACAGCTCGATTGATCCGGTTGGTGCCTGTGTCGGTATGCGCGGTTCGCGTGTTCAGGCTGTGGTGAACGAGCTTCAGGGCGAGAAAATCGACATCATTCCGTGGAATGAAGATGCGCCGACCTTCTTGGTCAACGCGCTTCAGCCCGCCGAGGTGACAAAAGTTGTGCTCGACGAAGACGCTGGCAAAATCGAAGTGGTTGTGCCGGATGAGCAGTTGTCGCTCGCCATCGGTCGCCGCGGTCAAAACGTGCGTCTTGCGTCGCAGTTGACCGGCTTGGATATCGACATCCTGACCGAAGCCGAGGAATCTCAGCGTCGTCAGGCCGAATTCGCCGAACGCACCAAGCTGTTCATGGACAACCTCGATCTTGACGAGTTCTTTGCTCAGCTTCTGGTGTCCGAAGGGTTCACAAACCTTGAAGAAGTGGCCTATGTTGATGTGGATGAACTTTTGGTTATCGACGGTGTGGACACGGATACGGCGTCTGAACTTCAGGCCCGTGCTCGTGATGTGTTGGAGGCCGCCAATCGTAAGGCTCTTGAGCATGCCCGCGAATTGGGTGTCGAAGACAGCCTTATTGAATTCGAAGGCCTGACACCCCAAATGATTGAAGCATTGGCCGAAGATGGTGTGAAATCCGTCGAAGATTTCGCGACCTGTGCCGATTGGGAATTGGCCGGCGGTTGGACCACGGTCAATGGCGAACGCGTCAAGGACGACGGTGTCCTTGAGAAATTCGACATGTCCCTGGAAGAAGCACAAAAACTGGTGATGACGGCGCGTATTCAGCTTGGCTGGGTCGATCCGTCCGATCTTGTGTCCGATGAGGACGGTGAAGTCGAAGAGGAAAGCGAAGCCTGATTTGAGGCTTTGCGACGAGGTGCTATATGACCCGAGGTGGGCAAACGAAAAACCGGGATGAGAGCGAGCGCAGTTGCATAGTGACGCGCGAAGCGCAGCCGAAGCGTGGTCTCATTCGGTTTGTTGTTAGTCCGGACGGGCTCCTCGTTCCGGATCTGTCAGAGAAACTTCCCGGTCGCGGGATTTATGTCTCGGCAGAGCGCGATGTTTTGGAAGAGGCGCTCAAAAAGCGTCTCTTTTCCAAGGCGGCGCGGATGGATTTGACGATCCCGGACGGGTTTGTTGACCTGCTTGAGGCGGGTTTGACGGATCGCGTTGTGCATTTAATCTCCTTGGCCCGTAAAGCCGGAGATGCGGTGTGTGGGTTCGAAAAAGTTAAGGGCTGGTTGGCAGATGGGCGGGCAAAAATTTTGCTTCAGGCCTCTGACGGATCAGAACGTGGCAAAGGCAAACTTTGGACGCCGGAGGGCGGCCGTTGGTTCGGTCATCTGACGAGTTCCGAATTGGGTTTGGCTTTTGGACGCGAAAGTGTGATACATGGCGCGCTCGCAGGTGGCGGACTCAGCAAACGTGTTGTAGAGGAAGCCACACGCCTGATGGGCGTGCGCGAGACAATCGGTGGAGAGGGCTCCGCCGGGAAGGGTAAGACGACGAAATGAGCGATACAGACGGCAAGAAACCCCTCGGCCTTCGGGGCGGCCCCGGATCGGTGAAACAGAGCTTTTCCCACGGGCGCACGAAGAGTGTTGTGGTCGAGACCAAGCGTAAACGAGTCGTGGTGCCCAAAGCCGGGTCCGCGAAACCGTCTGCGTCGGGTGCCGGAAAAGCCCACTACGGGGATCCATCAAAACGTCCCGCGGGCATTTCCGATGCGGAAATGGAACGCCGGATGAAGGCACTGGCTGCGGCAAAATCTGCCGAAGTTCAGGATGCTAAAAACCGTGCGGAAGAAGAGAAGGCGCGCGAAGAAGAGCGCGAGCGCCGCCGCCGTGAGATTGAAGAAAAGGCACGCGAAGAAGCGGAGCGTGAAGCCGCGCTCAAAGCCAAGGAAGAAGAAGAAGCTCGGGCCAAGAAAGAGGCGGAAGACGCCAAGAAGCGCGAGGTTCAGGCGAAAAAGCCGGCGGCTGTGGCTGCGCCCAAGGTTGATGATGACCCGGCTGCGGCTCAGGTTGCTTTGCAAAAGCAAATGGACCGTGGCGGACGCCCTGTCACGCCAGCGCCGCGCGCGCGTGAGCGTGAAGAGACAGATCGCAACAACCGCAACAAAGTGGCGGACAACCGTCGCTCTGGCAAACTGACCGTGAACCAAGCGTTGACGGGCGGCGAAGGCAATCGCCATCGCTCCATGGCGTCGATGAAGCGCAAACAAGAGCGTATGCGTCAGAAGGCTATGGGCAACGAGCAACGTGAAAAGGTTGTGCGTGATGTGCGTGTCCCGGAAGCCATTGTGGTGTCCGAGCTTGCCAACCGTATGGCCGAACGTGTGGCTGATGTGGTCAAAGCGCTCATGAACATGGGTATGATGGTCACACAGAACCAATCTATTGATGCCGATACGGCTGAATTGATCGTCGAAGAATTTGGCCACCGCATTTTGCGCGTGTCTGATGCTGACGTTGAGGATGTGATCCAACAGGTTGAAGAAAAACCCGAAGATCTCAAACCGCGTCCGCCGGTTGTCACCATCATGGGTCACGTTGACCACGGGAAAACCTCCCTGCTTGATGCGATCCGCCATGCGAATGTGACTTCTGGTGAGGCGGGTGGCATCACCCAACACATCGGCGCCTATCAGGTGACCACCGATTCGGGCGCTGTTCTCAGCTTCCTGGATACGCCGGGTCACGCGGCCTTTACCTCGATGCGTGCCCGTGGTGCGCAGGTGACGGATATCGTCATTCTTGTTGTGGCGGCTGACGACTCGGTCATGCCGCAAACGATCGAAGCGATCGCCCATGCCAAAGCGGCAGGCGTTCCGATGATTGTGGCGATCAACAAATGCGACAAACCGGATGCCGATCCGAACCGGGTACGGACCGCGCTTTTGCAGCACGAAGTTGTTGTAGAAGCCATGTCCGGCGACGTGCAGGACGTGGAAGTTTCCGCGAAAACGGGCAAAGGGCTTGATCAACTCCTCGAAGCCATCGCGCTTCAGGCAGAGATCCTTGAACTGAAAGCCAACCCTGATCGTGCCGCCGAAGGTGCCGTGATTGAGGCTCAGCTTGATGTGGGCCGTGGTCCGGTGGCGACGGTGCTTGTGCAAAAGGGCACTCTGAAACGTGGCGACATTTTTGTTGTGGGCGAGCAATGGGGTAAAGTCCGCGCGCTTGTAAACGACAAAGGCGAGCGTGTGGATGAGGCTGGTCCGTCTGTTCCTGTTGAGGTGCTTGGTCTCAATGGCACGCCCGAGGCCGGTGACGTTTTGAACGTGGTCGACACCGAAGCACAGGCGCGTGAAATCGCAGAATATCGCGAACATGCAGCCAAAAACAAACGCGCTGCGGCGGGTGCTGCGACAACGTTGGATCAGCTTTTGGCGAAAGCGAAAGCCGATGAAACCGTGTCCGAATTGCCTATCTTGGTCAAAGCGGATGTGCAGGGCTCGGCCGAAGCAATCGTTCAGGCGATGGAAAAAATCGGCAACGACGAGGTGCGTGTGCGCGTTCTCCACTACGGCGTGGGTGCGATCACCGAATCCGACATCGGCCTTGCTGAGGCATCTGGTGCTCCAGTCATTGGTTTTAACGTCCGTGCGAACGCTCCGGCACGCAACTCTGCAAACCAAAAAGGCGTGGAAATCCGGTATTACTCGGTGATTTACGATCTTGTGGATGATGTGAAAGCGGCGGCTTCTGGCCTTCTTTCTGCTGAGATTCGCGAGAACTTTATTGGTTACGCCCAGATCAAAGAGGTCTTTAAGGTCTCTGGTGTCGGTAAAGTTGCAGGGTGCCTTGTCACCGAAGGCGTTGCACGTCGCTCTGCGGGTGTGCGTTTGCTGCGTGATGATGTTGTCATGCACGAAGGGACGCTCAAGACGCTCAAGCGCTTCAAGGATGAAGTCAAAGAGGTCCAGTCCGGTCAAGAATGTGGTATGGCATTTGAGAATTACGAAGACATCCGTCCGAACGATGTCATCGAGATTTTTGAACGCGAAGAAGTTCAGCGGAATCTCGAGTAACTTCGACCAATATATCAAAACAAAAAGGCGAGCCAAACGGCTCGCCTTTTCTTCATTCTGCACGCTGATTTCTAATCAGGCGACTTTTTTTACGGAAACAGGTTTGCCCTCGAAAGTTTTGTCACCAACACGAACCTGGATGTTGCCATCGGCGGTTTCACCAACAAACAGACCTTGGACGGAAATGTATTTCCCGACAGAGATAGAACGCATCATCTTGTTTGCCCCCAACTGAAATGACGTTAGAAACAAATTAGCCTATAAATATTTAAAAATCATTCACAAATTTAAGACAAATCTGTCATTTGAGCACAAATGTTGTGCAAATGAAGGCAATAACCACAGAATATTCCGTTTCTGCTTTGCAGCATTTCACAAAAGGTCGCGAAGCATGGGAATCAGTGGGATGTCTGCCGGGGGCATTGGGTAGTCACGCAATTCAGAGACCTTGACCCATTTTAATACCTGCCCCTCACGCGGATGGGGAATACCGTTCCATTTGCGACAGGCAAACAGCGGCATCATCAGGTGAAAGTCGTCGTAGCTATGCGACGCAAAGGTCAATGGAGCGAGGCAGGAGTTCCACGTCTCAATACCAAGTTCCTCATGCAACTCACGTACAAGCGCGGCTTCGGGTGTTTCACCGGGCTCAACTTTACCACCGGGGAACTCCCAAAGACCCGCCATGGATTTGCCTTCGGGGCGCTGTGCCAAAAGCACGCGCCCCTCGACGTCGATCAAGGCAACTGCCGAAACGAAAACCAGTTTCACGAGCGATAATCTGCGTTGATGGTGATGTAGCCGTGGGTCAAATCGCAAGACCATACGGTGGCCGTGCCATTGTCGAGGCCAAGATCGACACGGATCACAATCTCGTCGTTCTTCATGTAGGCCGCGCCTGCCTCTTCAGAATAGGAGGGCGAGACCCAGCCATCTTCAGCGACAAGGATGTCGCCAAACCAAATCTTGAGGCGGTCCCGTTCGGCCCGTTCGCCGGATTTCCCGACAGCCATGACAATGCGACCCCAGTTCGGATCTTGGCCGGCCACAGCGGTTTTGACCAAAGGCGAATTGGCAATAGACATCGCCACGCGGTGTGCAGGGCCGTTGGCATTTGCGCCGGTGACCTGAACCTCGATCAGCTTGGTCGCGCCTTCGCCGTCACGGGCGATTTGAATGGCGAGGTCTTTCATCACCGCATGAAGCCCTTCGCGGAAGGCATGAACACGCGGATCGGCGAAATCGGTGATAGGTGCCATATCCGCCTTACCTGTCGCGGCCAGAAGCACCGTGTCGGAGGTGGAGGTGTCGCCGTCCACCGTGACGCAGTTAAATGTCTTGGCATTGTCGAGCCAGATACATTGTTGCAGCACATCGCGCGAGATGTTTGCGTCGGTGAAGATATAGGACAGCATCGTCGCCATGTCGGGTGCAATCATGCCGGAGCCTTTGGCGATTCCGGCGATTTTGACGGTCGCACCATCAAGCTGAACCGTCCGTGTGGCGCCTTTGGCAAAGGTGTCCGTGGTCATGATCGCGCGGGCGGCCATGCTGATGCCTGCCTCATCCAACGCGACGTCGAGATCGGCGATTTTGGCGGTGATCCGCTCCCATTTCAGGGGCTCGCCGATGACACCGGTGGAGGAGGTAAAGACGCGGGCTTGGTCAATGCCCATGGTGTCTGCCACCGCTTTGGTGATCTTTTGCACCGCATCCATGCCGTTTTTGCCGGTAAAGGCATTGGAATTGCCGGAGTTGACCAAAATGGCGGCTTTGCCCGAACCATCGAGGCCAATCTTGTCCTGACAGTCCAGCACGGCAGCGGAGCGTGTCGAGGAACGGGTGAAAACGCCGGCCATGGCTGTTCCTTCGCACAGTTCCGCCAGCATCACGTCAACGCGGCCAGAGTAGCGCACGCCCGCCTCCAAGGCGGCAAAACGCACCCCTTCGATGACAGGCAGCTCGGGAAAGCCCGATTTGGGCGCGAGCGGGGAAACATGTTCGATTTTGGCCATGGTCGGCGTCCTTGCTACAAAACGATCTTAGTTGGCGAGCAGATCATCCATCCGCAACACGGAGGGATCAATGCCGTCAACGCGCTCAACTGCGCCATCCGATTCGAGGGAGGCGATTTTGTCCTGAATGGCTTTGTCTTGGATTTCTGCGGCCAATTCATCCTGCACGTCGGCCAGCGGCGGGACCTCTGACAGGCGCGTTTCCATCAGTTTGATCACATGCCAGCCAAATTGGGTCTGAACCGGCGCGGAGACAGTGCCTTCTTCCATGTCCACGACGACCTGTTCAAATTCAGGCACCATCATGCCGAGGCCGAACCAGCCCAGATCACCACCGTTCGGACCCGACGGACCCGTCGATTTTTCGCGGGCGAGATCGGCAAAATCTGCACCAGCCTCCAGATCGGCCTCAAGCGCTTTTGCCTCATCTTCGGTCTCTACCAAAATATGCGCGGCGTGATATTCGCGACCTGGCTCAAATTCGGCGAATTTGGCGTCATAGGCGGCTTTGAGGGAGGCGTCATTCACCGCCTCTTTCGCGATGGTTTCAAGCATGGAGCCGGCAATCACGACGCGTTCTTCATTCTCGATCTGGTATTTCAGCGCCTCACCAATCTCGCCTGCGGATTGTTTGAGAATCTCCTGCTGGACGATCTGATTGAGGATTCCATCGTAAAGCTGTTCGTCGGTCAGGCTTTGATATTGCGGCGGAAGACTTTGGCGTGCGGCGATGAGATGACCAACTGTGATCTCCGCGCCATTGATTGTAGCGACCACAGTCTGAGCTGTCACATCTTCGGCATGAAGCGGGCTCATGGCAAAAAACGCGGCGGAAATGAGAGCTGTGGCACCAGAAATGCGGTATTTCATCGAGAAAATCCTTCCTGTCGTCCCCATATCGGGGCGCGACGTTGACACTGTTGATGTGGCCCCTTACATCGCCTTAGGTCACTGAAGAGGAGCCTTCCGCCTGTTTCTATGGGGTGAATGGCACTGGGGCAATCCCTCCTCTCACACGATCCTGTCAGGACGCATCGAGCGGAGAGAATATGCTGGGCATCGGTACACTCGCGAAAAAGGTTTTTGGGACTCCTAACGATCGCAAGATCAAGGCGACCCGCCCTCTCGTGGCTAAAATCAACGCGCTGGAACCAGAGTTTGAAAAGCTCGATGACGCCGGTTTGATCGCAAAAACCGAAGAATTTAGAAAGCGGGTGGCCGAAGGCGAAAGCCTTGATGCGCTCTTGCCGGAGGCCTTTGCCAACTGTCGCGAAGCGGCGCGGCGCGCGCTTGGTCTGCGCGCTTTTGACACGCAGTTGATGGGCGGGATTTTCCTCCACGAAGGCAACATTGCCGAGATGAAAACCGGCGAAGGCAAGACGCTTGTGGCGACCTTCCCCTGTTATCTCAATGCGCTGTCCGGCCAGGGTGTTCACGTCGTGACCGTCAACGAATACTTGGCCAAACGCGATTCTGAATGGATGGCGAATGTGTTCGAAGCGCTGGGGATGACCTGCGCCTCGATCTATAGCCAGCAGCCCGAAGATGAGAAACGCGCGGCCTATGCCTGTGATGTGACCTATGCCACGAACAACGAGCTTGGGTTTGATTACCTGCGCGACAATATGAAATCCGAACTGGGTGAAATGGTTCAGCGCGGGCATCATTTTGCCATCGTCGATGAGGTCGACTCGATCCTGATCGACGAGGCGCGCACCCCTTTGATCATTTCTGGCCCCTCTGATGACCGGTCTGAGCTGTACCTGACCATCGACAAATTGATCCCGGAATTGACCGACGCGCATTTCGAGCTGGATGAGAAAACTCGTCAGGTGACCTTTACCGAAGAGGGTAACGAATTCCTCGAACAGCGCCTGCATCAGGCCGGTCTTTTGGCCGAGGGTCAGACGCTTTACGATCCCGAAAGCACCACAATCGTGCATCACGTAAACCAAGGTTTGCGGGCGCATAAGCTGTTTCAGAACGGCGTTCACTACATTGTGCGCAACGGTGAGGTGGCGTTGATCGACGAATTCACCGGGCGTATGATGTCGGGCCGTCGTCTGTCGGAGGGCCTCCATCAGGCGATCGAGGCGAAAGAGGGCGTCGAGATCAAGCCCGAGAACATCACCATGGCATCGGTGACGTTCCAGAACTATTTCCGGCTCTATGACAAACTGTCCGGCATGACCGGGACGGCGGCCACCGAGGCCGAAGAGTTCATGGAGATTTACAAACTTGGGGTGGTCGAAGTGCCGACCAACCGTCCGATTCAACGTCTTGATGAGCATGATCGGGTCTATCGCACGGAGGCGGAAAAACTGGCCGCCGTGGTCGAGTCCATCCGCGAAGCGCATGAAAAAGGTCAGCCGGTTCTTGTTGGCACAACCTCGATTGATAAGTCTGAGGATTTGTCAAAACTTTTGACCAAAGAAGGTATTGTCCACAATGTGCTCAACGCCCGTCATCACGAGCAAGAAGCACAGATCGTGGGGGACGCTGGCAAATACGGCGCGGTGACAATCGCGACCAATATGGCCGGGCGTGGGACCGACATCAAACTCGGCGGTAACGTTGAGATGAAGGTGATGGAGGCGCTTGCCGCCAATCCAGAGGCTCATCCCGACACCATCCGCGCTCAGATTGAAGCAGAACACGCCGCCGAAGAGCAACGTGTTCTTGAGGCGGGCGGGCTCTATGTCTTGGCCACTGAGCGTCACGAGAGCCGCCGTATCGACAACCAGTTGCGGGGCCGTTCTGGCCGTCAGGGCGATCCGGGTCGGTCGTTGTTCTTCTTGTCTCTCGAAGATGACCTGATGCGGATTTTCGGCTCTGATCGTCTCGATAAAATGCTGTCGTCCTTGGGGATGAAAGAGGGTGAGGCGATTGTGCACCCTTGGGTCAACAAATCCCTCGCCAAAGCACAGGCGAAGGTCGAAGGCCGTAACTTTGACATCCGCAAACAGCTTTTGAAATTCGACGACGTGATGAACGATCAGCGCAAGGTGGTGTTTTCCCAGCGTCGCGGCATCATGGAAGCCGCCGATGTGAATGAAATCGTGGCGGATATGCGCCACGAGGTGATCGAAGAACTGGTCGCGGAGGCCATTCCACCGAAATCCTATCCCGATCAATGGGATGTTCCAAAACTGCAGGAATCTATTGCTGAGACTCTCAACATGGGCCTCCCGGTGCAAGATTGGGCGGACGAAGAGGGCGTCGATGATGAGGCAATCATTGATCGCATTGCTGAACAGTCCGATGCGATGATGGCGGAAAAAGCGGCGGCCTTTGGCGACGACCAAATGCGCCAGATCGAAAAGCAATTCCTGCTGAACACCATCGACGCCAAATGGCGCGAGCATCTTATGACGCTCGAACATCTGCGTTCTGTTGTTGGCTTCCGCGGCTATGCACAACGTGATCCGCTCAACGAGTATAAAAACGAAAGCTTCCAGCTTTTCGAAACCATGCTCGACAGCTTGCGCACGGAAGTGACCCAAAAACTGTCGCGTGTGCGCCCGATGACCGAAGAAGAGCGCAACGCGATGTTGCAACAGCTTATGGAACAGCAAGCCGCCGCGACGGCGGGTGCTCAACCGGTTGCCCCGGATCAAGACGCTGATTTAAGCCTTGATGCTGCGCCCGGTTTTGATGAGGCGGATGTAACAACCTGGGGCAATCCAGGCCGCAATGATCTCTGCCCCTGTGGCTCCGGGAAAAAATTCAAACACTGCCACGGCGCTGTTTAAATCACTCACTGACAACGGTTAGCCCGCTTTCGATCACCGGAGGCGGGCTTTTTCTTGCCGCAATGGGACCTCAGAAAAATCAGATTTCTCCGCTACATCCTTAATAAATGGTCAAGGGTTTAGTGGAGAATGTAATGCTCCCTAAGGGTAAAATTTTAACTGCTGTAGGCACGCTGCTCGCCGCTTTTGCGATTGGATATGTCATGCAAGGCGGCGCCATTGCGGCGCGCATTGATCCCACCGATGAAAATCTTGGGCAAACGCTGTCTTTGGCGTCGGGTGTACCGCTTCCTCCCGCGGCGCTCGTCGTCAAACCTCCAATCCTTATACAAGAATCCCTTCTGCTGCGCGTGGCTGCCCTGGAGCAAAATCATCTGTCTCCTGCTGCGATCTCTGATGCTTTGCAGGTCTCGGACGACATCATGTGCCCTGTCAGCTTAAAGGCCGTTTCAATGGCGGATGCGATGGTCGGACTCACTATGGCCGCCCCCTGTGCTGCGGATCAAACCGTCACCTTCGCTCATGCGGGTCTACAGTTTTCCGCTCTTCTGGATGCCAGTGGCGAGCTCTATCTGACTGTGCCCGCCTTAGAAAAATCTGCGCGCTTTGAGGCGACGCTTGCGTCCGGTGCGCAGGTTGAAACCAGCTTGGACGTCTTCACCATCGACACCTATTCCCGCGTCGTTTTGCAATGGGTTGGCGAGGCTCATCTCCAGTTGCACGCTTTTGAAAACGGAGCCGAGTTCGGCGCTGTGGGTCATATTTGGAGCGAAGCGCCCTCGGAACCCACACGCGCCAGAACGTCTCATTCCGGCTATATGATTGAATTAGGCTCCGAAGTTGCGCCACAGGCCGCTCATTCTCAGATCTATTCTTTTCCTGTTGATTGGGCGGAAACCGAGACCCATGTCGCATTGGTGGTCGAAGTTGAAGTGACAGACGCCACCTGTGGTCGCCAAATTGGTGGTAAGATATTTGAGATTGCGCCCTTTGCCCCAACGAAAGGCCAGAGCTTTTTTGTCGATATGCCGGATTGCCATGCGATTGGCGACTTTATCCAGTTGAAAAATATCGTCCCAGAGTTGAAAATCGCCAGCAACTGATTGCCCCCGGTTTTCATGCGAGGCTAAGCGCTCATGTCCAGTCAAAGTGCGGCGAAAATCGTCGCATTGACCCTTTCCTTGTTCTTGCCTCTCATGGCGCAAGCCCAAGACGTAAACCTTCTGTCACGCGATGGGACAATTTCAATCTCAGGCACGTTTCTGAGTTTCGATGGGGAATTCTACCGCGTCGATACGGATTTGGGTGTTCTGACAGTCGACGGTACAGGCGTGCAATGTGAGGGGCCGGGCTGTCCTGAACTTGATGGGTATTACGCCCAAATTCGTCTGTCTGGCGATCCCACCGGCGCGGCGGGCCTGGTTCCTGCTTTGATTACGGCGTTCGCCCTGCGCAATGGCTATGTGGTCGAGGAAGAGCCGGGGGTCGATGGTCAAACGGCGCTTTTGCTTTTGGACGCTGAGAGCAAACTGGTCGTTGGCGAATTTCTGATCGCACCGACCTCAAGCGGTGAAGGTTTCGCGGATCTCGTTTCCGAGAATACCGATGTTGTTGTGTCGTTGCGCAAAGTGTCTCCCATGGAGCGGTCGTTGGCGCAGGAGGCGGGTGTTGGCGATCTGTCCGATCCCCTGCGCGCGCGCGTGATTGGTTTGGATGCTTTGGTGCCTGTCGTGTCGCGTTCAAACTTGCTTGAGGGGCTGTCGCTCACCGATCTGTCCAATATTTATACCGGGTCGGTCACAAATTGGAGCGAAGTTGGTGGCGCTGATGCTCCCGTGTCGCGCCATGTGATGCGTGACGATTTGCGAGAGGGCAGTGAATTTCGCCGGATGATTCTTGCCAAAGGGGCATCTGCGACAGATGAGTTGATCGTACATGACAGCTACACCGCTTTGAGTGCTGCGGTTGAGCATGACCCATATGCCATCGGATTGGGGCGGATGTCGGCGGGTGGGTCGGTTAAGCCGCTTGGGCTGACGGGCGCTTGTGGATTTGAAGCGCAAGCCATCGCGCCGGACATCAAAACCGAAGACTATCCGCTGACCCGTCCCGTCTTTCTCTACACACCCGCGCGGCGTTTGCCGAAATTGGCGCGAGAGTTTCTTGAATTTGCTGTATCGCCCGCAGCGCAGGTTGTCGTTGCACGCACGGCTTTTGTGGATCAAGGGGTGGACCACCTGTCGTTCCGCGATCAGGGCCGCCGATTTGCCAATGCAATCACCCATGCCGGAGACGAAATCTCGCTCGATGATCTCCAAGATGTGACCGAGGCCCTGCAAGGGGCCAAACGGCTGACTTTGGGGTTTCGCTTTGAAGGGGGTGCCATCGGTCTCGATGCGCAATCGCGGTCCAACGTACATTTGCTTGCGGAACTGATTGAGGCGGGGGTCTATGACGGCAAAGAATTGATGTTCGCGGGATTTTCCGATGGCGAAGGTGCCGCGCCAGTCAACCGCGCACTCTCGGAGCGGCGCGCCAATGCTGTGCTGTTGGCCGTGCGTCGTGCGCTTGGCGAAGCCTTTGAACCAGATCGGCTACGATTGAGCGTCCAAGGCTATGGCGAAGTCATGCCGCTTGCCTGCGATGACGTTGCTTGGGGTCGGTCACTTAATCGTCGGGTGGAAATTTGGCTCAGAGAATTATAATAAATCAGAGATAGCCTGACCCACGAAAACTCAGCTCAGTCGATTTTCCAATGATCAGGTGATCGTGGAGCTGAATATCGAGCGCCTCTGCGGCATCGCGGATTTGGTTGGTCATGGTGATGTCTGCGTCTGATGGCGTCGGGTCGCCAGAGGGATGGTTGTGGACGAGAATGAGGGCAGAGGCATTGAGTTCAAGCGCCCTTTTAACCACCTCACGCGGGTAGACCGGCACATGATCCACCGTACCGCGTGCCTGTTCTTCATCGGCGATGAGGATGTTTTTCCGATCCAGATACAGCACGCGAAACTGTTCGGTTTCCCGATGTGCCATGGTGGTGTGGCAATAGTCCAAAACCGCATCCCAGCTTGAAATCACCGGGCGTTGCATGACACGGGCGCGGGCAAGACGATGCGCCGCCGCCTCGACGATTTTCAGCTCTTGGGCGACGGCAAGATCGACGCCCTCAATCTCCAAAAGTCGGGAAATGGGTGCGGAGATAACGCGGTTGAAATCGCCGAAACTCTCGATCAGCGTTGCCGCAATCGGTTTTACATCCGCACGCGGAAGAGCGCGGTAAAGGATGAGTTCCAAAAGCTCATAATCCGGCATCGCCTGCGCGCCGCCATCAAAGAAGCGATCCTGAAGGTGCTTTTTATGATTGCGCAGGTAGCTTGGCGGACGCGAGGGGAGGACAACGGGACGGGCTTCTTCGAGATCGAAGAGCCAGTCGGGCATTTCGCGAAACGCGGAGGGGTGCGGTGTTGTGGTCATGGAGTGAATCCATCCCACGATTCGCTAAAAAAGTAGTTAACGGCTTTTAACCGGCGGCATAAATTTATACGCCGCCAGCCAAAGGTTTTAGCTTTTCATTCCATCCCAAAAAGTCTTTACCTTTTTGAAAAAGCTAGAACTTTCCGGGTTGTTGTGGTCTTCACCGAGCTTTTCAAACTCCCGAAGCAACTCTTTTTGTTTCGAGGTCAAATTGACGGGCGTTTCCACCGAAAGCTCGATGAACATGTCACCCTGACCACCTCCCCGCAGCGCAGGCATGCCTTTGGCGCGTAGGCGCATTTGGCGACCAGATTGGCTCCCTGCGGGGATTTTCACGCGAGAACGCCCGCCATCAATGGTCGGAACTTCAATGTCTCCACCAAGCGCCGCCGTGGCCATAGAGACGGGGACAGAGCAATGCAAATGCACGCCGTCGCGCTCAAACAGATTGTGCGACCGCACCTCGATGAAAATGTAGAGATCACCCGTGGGACCGCCACGAAGCCCTGCCTCGCCTTCGCCAGCGAGGCGAATGCGCGTGCCTGTTTCGACACCTGCGGGAATGTTCACAGACAGAGAGCGCTCTTTTTCAATGCGCCCAGCACCACGACAATCGGGGCAGGGGTCTTTGATCGTCTGCCCCAGACCACCACAGGCCGGACAGGTGCGTTCAACGGTGAAAAAGCCCTGTTGCGCGCGGACCTTGCCCATGCCCGAACAAGACGGACAGGTTTGCGGTTCAGCACCGTTCGCAGCGCCCGTGCCGCTACAGCCTGTGCAGGCAACGGAGGTCGGGACAGTGATGGTCTTTTGCGCGCCCTTATAGGCCTCCTCTAAGGTGATACGCATGTCGTAGCGTAGGTCTGCGCCGCGTTGCGCACGCGACCGCTGACCGCCGCGTTGACCGCCCATGAAATCGCCAAACAGGTCATCGAACACGTCGGAGAAGGCCGACGAGAAATCGCCATGACCGCCACCAAAGCCGCCGCCAGCACGCCCACCACCGCCCATGCCACCCTGTTCAAAAGCGGCATGACCAAATCGGTCATAGGCGGCCTTTTTATCGGGGTCTTTGAGCGTGTCGTAGGCTTCGTTCGCTTCTTTGAACTTGGCCTCTGCTTCGGGATTGTCTTTGTTGCGGTCGGGGTGAAATTCCATCGCTTTCTTGCGATAGGCTTTTTTCAATTCCCCAGCATCCGCGCCTTTGTTGACGCCAAGCACCTCATAGAAATCGCGTTTTGCCATGGATTTGATCCTTTCGGGAACGCCCTAAAACGGGAGAGGCCGGTTCGATGGTGTCGAACCGGCCAATCGGTCCCTGATACGCGTTAGGAGCGCTTGTCGCCGCCGAGATCTTCGAAATCGGCATCAACGATGTCATCATCAACAGACGACGGACCGTCATCCATATCGACATCGTCGCCTTGGCCCGCTTTGCTCTGTTCAGCCTTATAAATGGCCTCACCGAGCTTCATGGCAGCGTCAGTCACGTTTTGAATGCCCGAACGGATTTTATCCGGGTCTTCGGTCTCAAGCTGATCTTTGAGCGCAGCAATCGCAAGTTCGATGGCTTCAACGGTGGTCGGATCAACCTTGTCGTTGTGCTCTTCGATCGCCTTTTCAGTCGAGTGAATGAGGCTCTCGGCTTGGTTTTTCGCTTCGACCAAAGCTTTGCGGGCCTTATCGGCGTCGGCATTTGCCTCGGCGTCTTTGACCATTTTCTCGATGTCCTCATCGGAGAGGCCACCAGAGGCTTGGATCGTGATCTTTTGCTCTTTGCCGGTGCCTTTGTCTTTGGCACCCACTTCGACGATACCGTCGGCGTTGATGTCAAAGGTCACTTCGATTTGCGGCATGCCGCGCGGTGCGGGCGGGATGCCTTCGAGGTTGAATTGGCCCAGCATTTTGTTGTCGGCGGCCATTTCGCGCTCACCTTGGAACACGCGAAGTGTCACGGCGGACTGGTTGTCCTCGGCGGTGGAGAAGATTTGCGACTTCTTCGTCGGGATCGTGGTGTTGCGGTCGATCAGACGGGTGAACACGCCACCCAGCGTTTCGATGCCGATGGACAGCGGGGTCACATCAAGCAGCAACACGTCTTTCACGTCACCTTGCAATACGCCGGCCTGAATGGCGGCGCCCATGGCAACTACTTCGTCCGGGTTCACACCTTTGTGCGGCTCTTTGCCGAAGAATTTGGTCACCTCTTCGATGACTTTCGGCATACGGGTCATCCCGCCAACCAACACGACTTCGTCGATGTCAGAGGTGGACAGGCCAGCGTCTTTGAGCGCAGCTTGGCACGGTTTGATCGAGTTTTTGATCAGGTCGTTCACAAGGCTTTCCAGCTTCGCACGGGTCAGTTTGACCACGAGGTGAAGCGGCGTGCCGGAGGACGGGTCCATGGAAATGAACGGCTGGTTGATCTCGGTCTGGCTGGAGGACGACAGTTCGATCTTGGCTTTTTCAGCAGCTTCTTTGAGGCGCTGAAGGGCCATTTTGTCTTTGGTCAGATCGACGCCATGCTCTTTTTTGAACTCACCCGCGAGGTAGTTCACGATGCGCATGTCGAAATCTTCACCACCAAGGAATGTGTCGCCGTTGGTGGCCTGCACTTCAAACACGCCATCACCGAGTTCGAGGATGGTCACGTCGAATGTCCCGCCGCCAAGGTCATAGACCGCGATGGTTTTGGTTTCGGATTTGTCGAGGCCATAGGCCAAAGCCGCAGCTGTCGGCTCGTTGATAATCCGCAGCACTTCGAGGCCAGCAATTTTACCAGCGTCTTTGGTGGCTTGGCGTTGGGCGTCGTTAAAGTAAGCCGGAACCGTGATGACGGCCTGGGTCACTTCTTCGCCGAGATAGGACTCGGCGGTTTCTTTCATCTTGCCGAGAATAAAGGCGGAGATTTGCGAAGGCGAATATTTGTCGCCACGCACTTCAACCCAAGCGTCACCATTGCCGCCATCGACGATGCTGTAGGGAACGAGGCTCTTGTCCTTTTCCACTTCGGCGTCACCGACGCGACGACCGATCAAACGTTTGACGGCGAACACTGTGTTCTCAGGGTTGGTCACAGCCTGACGTTTGGCCGCTTGACCAACGAGGCGTTCATTGTCGGTAAAGCCGACGATCGAAGGCGTGGTACGTGCACCTTCAGCATTTTCAATAACCCGGGGTTGCGAACCATCCATGATGGCAACGCAGGAGTTGGTGGTCCCGAGGTCGATACCGATGACTTTGGCCATGCTCAAAATCCTCTCTTAGGCGATGTTAAAACGAGGGGCCCATTTTGGCACCCGCCGTTGATCCCAGTGATCTTGACCGATCAGAATATCCGAACCGATCATTGCTTCTCGGCGTATATAAGGAGGCGTTTGGCCCCCTGCAAGTTGTGCGAGGCGCTCAGGGACAGGAAAAATGGAGTCATTTCAGAGGAAAATGACAAAGGAGGGGGAAAATGGATCGACCAAAGGCATTAAGTCTGCGTGGGATGCGCATTTATAAGGGGCTTATTGCGACAGAGGATCAAAAGGCAATCATTGAAGATCTGCGCGAGGTGACGCGGTGCGCGCCGCTCTTTTCGCCGATGACGCCTTATGGAAAGCCGATGTCTGTGCGCATGACCTCGGCGGGGCGGTTTGGCTGGGTCTCGGATAAAACGGGTTATCGCTATGCGGAACGCCATCCAGACGGAGAGGGTTGGCCGCCCATTCCGCGACGCATTCTCACCATTTGGGACCAGGTTGCGGACACAAACCGGCCTCCTGAATGTTGCTTGATCAATTTTTATGGCGAAGGTGCGAAAATGGGGATGCACCAAGATCGCGATGAGGCGGATTTTGACCAACCTGTTGTGTCGATCTCTTTGGGCGATGAGGCGCTGTTTCGCGTTGGTCAGGTGACCCGTGGCGGCAAGACCGAAAGCGTGTGGTTACAGTCCGGCGATGTGGTGGTCATGAGTGGCGAGGCGCGCTTGTTGTATCACGGCATTGATCGGGTCAAGATCGGCACCAGCACGCTTTTGCGCGATGGGGGCCGTCTCAATCTAACATTGCGCGTTGTGACGTGATCGCGATTATCGCGCACCCCAGCTCAGCGACACGCGTTTGCGGGTGAAAAATTCGGCGAGCAACCCGATGGTGACAAAGATCATCGAAAAGACGGCCGGATAAACCACCGAACTGTAATGCGGGTTGTAGTTGACGAAGGTAAAGCCGCGGGCCTGATCAATAGTGTGAAACAGCGGGTTCCATGAGAAAAAGGCGAGCATGTAGCCCGGGGTTTGGTTGGCGACGAACATCTTGCCGGAGGTGAACATATTGGCGCGGGTGTAGACCGTTTGCACGATGCCCACCATGCGCGGGGCCCACGGTTTGGCAGCCAAAACCACAGTGCCGATGGCGGATCCGGAGGCCCAGGCCATAAGCAACATCCCAAAAGCGCCAGCGGCATCCTGAAAATGCACCTCTCCCCAGCCCAAGGAATAGACGATGAGGATCACCGCGACTGATAGGACCTGAATGTAAAGGGTGCTGAGAGCGGCGGAGGCGATGGAAATGGCGGTGTTCATCGGCGCGTGTTGCATCATCGGCGAGGTGGAATTTTCCGCACCGGCAACCGCGCCAATGGCTTTGTTATGCGTCAGAAACAGGAAAATCCCGGACATGATGAATAGCATAAAATCTCCTCTGATCGCGACGCCACGGATACCGAGAATGCTGTACATAAAGGTAAAAACAAACACGAGAATCATCGCCTGTGTCATATTCGAAATCAGACCCAGAAGCGGGTTTCCGTGTGATTTTCGGACATGACGCACGGTGTTCACGAAAATAAGCCTCAGGATCGTCAGCGCGGCTGAGAACCCGCTTCGGCTTTTTGCGTAATGAAACATCGTTCATGTGTCCTGTAGGTTAATCGCGCCTGTTTCTTCGGGATTTCTTGTTGTTCCCATGCCGACATAGCATAAGGTTGTTGAGGTTTTCTTTCAATGAAAACACATGTGACATAAATCAGGAGCAAACCCTTGGATTTCGAAAAACTTATCCCCCTCATGCGCAGTCTGGCAATCGAAGCTGGTGAGAAGATTCTTGAGATTTACAATGCCGATGATTTTGAAGTGAAAACAAAATCGGACGAAAGCCCGGTGACCGAAGCAGACGAAGCTGCGGATGCATTGATTTCCGCAGGGTTGCGGGCCGCTTTCCCCGATGTGACCCTGATCACCGAAGAACAATCTGCCTCGCATCAGTTGAAATCGGATACGTTCCTTATCGTTGACCCGCTTGATGGCACTAAAGAATTTGTACAGCGTCGTGGCGATTTCACCGTGAACATTGCTTATGTCGAGAAGGGTGTGCCGCTGCGCGGTGTGGTTTACGCGCCTGCCAAGGATCGCCTGTTTATCACCGATGCAAGCGGGCAGTCCTATGAGGAAATTGGCCCGTTTGAAGCCTCGGCACCGGGTGAAATGAAAAAGATGTCCGTGTCGACGCCGGACAATGACGCCTTGATGATCGTGGCCTCGAAATCGCACCGTGATCAGGCAACCGAAGATTACCTTGCCAAATACAAAGCGAAAGACAGCAAATCTGCGGGTTCGTCGCTTAAATTCTGTCTTGTGGCAACGGGAGAGGCCGATCTTTATCCGCGTGTTGGTCGCACAATGGAATGGGATACGGCGGCGGGACATGCGGTTTTGCTTGGGGCCGGTGGTGATGTGGTGCGCTTTGATGATCACACGCCTCTGACCTATGGCAAAGAAGATTACGCCAATCCGTTCTTCATTGCCTATGCTCCCGGTGTTGAGCTGAAAGACGCCTGATGTCCGTTCTGATTGTGATTCCCGCCCGGTACGCGTCAACGCGCTATCCGGGCAAACCGCTTGTTGAGTTGACCGGGGCCACGGGGGAGGCGAAATCCCTCATCCGGCGCAGTTGGGATGCCGCAATTGCGGTGTCCGGTGTGGACCGGGTTGTTGTTGCAACGGATGACGACCGCATTCGCACGGCCGCCGAAGCCTTTGGGGCGGAGGTTGTGATGACCTCAGAGACCTGCGCCAATGGCACTGAACGCTGTGCCGAGGCCTTGGAAAATCTCGGTGGCGGTTATGACATTGTGGTCAATCTTCAGGGCGATGCGCCGCTGACCCCCGCCTGGTTTGTCGAAGACCTCGTGGCGGGTTTGCGGGCGCACCCGACAGCGGAGGTTGCCACTCCGGTGTTGCGCTGTGATGGCCGGGCTTTGAACGGGTTTCTTGAGGACCGGCGGGCGGGACGCGTGGGCGGAACGACGGCGGTGTTTGGGAGTGATCACAAGGGTCTCTATTTTTCAAAAGAGGTGATTCCCTATACCTCTAAAACCTACGCGGATGACGAAGAAACGCCGGTGTTTCACCATGTTGGCGTCTACGCCTATCGCCCCTCCGCATTGGCAGCTTATCCCAAATGGCCGACGGGCCCCTTGGAAAGCCTCGAAGGTTTGGAGCAACTCCGCTTCTTGGAACAAGAGCGGCCTGTTCTTTGTGTCGAGGTCGAATCGCGTGGGCGGCAATTTTGGGAGTTGAACAACCCCGAAGACGTTCCGCGTCTTGAGGCTATGCTGTCTGAGATGGGCGCGTCTTAGGGGAATTTATGCGCCATATGATCGTTTTTTGATCTGTATCTGTGTGCTAACAAGGCACAGTAGTAAAACTGTGGCAATAAACTGCGAAAGCTAAAGACCAGTGCTGACCTTATGACCGGAAAACATTAAGGTCGCTTTGGCAAAGTTCAATTTAAGGGCTCAATGGTGCGAGCCCAGAGGAGTAAAGATGACACGTAAAGTGACGAAAGCGATCTTTCCCGTGGCGGGTTTGGGGACGCGGTTTTTGCCTGCGACCAAATCCATTCCGAAGGAAATCATGACGCTTGTCGATCGTCCCTTGATTCAATACGCCATTGATGAAGCGCGGGCGGCCGGAATTAAGGAGTTCATCTTTGTCACCTCGCGCGGAAAGGGCGCGCTTGAGGACTACTTTGATCATTCTCCCGTCCTTGAACAAGAGCTGCGCAAAAAGGGCAAAGATGGGCTTCTGGAAACCCTGAAAATGACCAATATGGACAGTGGTGCGATTGCCTATATCCGCCAGCACAAAGCGCTGGGCCTTGGTCACGCTGTATGGTGCGCGCGCCGTCTTCTGGACCCGAAAGAACCCTTTGCTGTGATCCTGCCGGATGACGTGATTGCGGCGGATAAGCCGTGTTTGCAACAGATGGTCGAAGCCTATGCTGAAATTGGCGGCTCTATGGTTGCAGCCATGGAAGTCCCTGATGACAAAGTGTCCTCCTACGGTGTGCTCGACATTAAAGAGGACATGGGGGCCTATGTTTCGGCCAAAGGCATGGTCGAAAAACCTGCGCCCGGCACAGAACCGTCCAACCTTGCTGTGATCGGTCGGTATATTCTTTCGCCCAATGTGATGAAGAACCTCAACCAGATGAAAGCGGGCGCCGGTGGTGAAATCCAACTGACCGATGCAATCGCGGACGAAATCGAATCGGATCGCGGTGTGTACGGTTATCGCTTTGCGGGTCAGCGGTTTGATTGCGGGTCCAAGGCGGGCTTCCTTCAGGCGACGATTTCTTTCGGCCTGTCGCGTCCTGAGTTGCGTGATGAGCTTCAGGAGTATCTTGATACCCTGTCCTCCATGCGCACTGCTGCACAGTAAGGTCCATCCATGACCAAATCCGTTATTGTAACCGGCGGAGCCGGCTATATCGGCTCGCATGCGTGTAAGGCGCTGCGGGCCGCGGGCTATCAGCCTGTGACTTTTGACAACCTGTCGACTGGCTGGGAAGATGCGGTCAAGTTTGGTCCTTTTGAGAAGGGTGATCTTTTGGATCGTGCCCGTCTTGACGAAGTCTTTGCCAAATATAAACCCGTCGCCGTGATGCATTTCGCCGCTTTTTCCCAGGTTGGCGAAAGCATGTCAGATCCGGGGAAATACTGGCGTAACAACGTCATCGGCTCTTTGACGTTGGTCGAAGCGGCGGTGGCGGCGGGGTGTCCGCATTTTGTGTTTTCCTCCACCTGTGCCACCTATGGCGATCAGGACAACGTGGTGTTGGATGAGGACTCTGTACAGCTCCCGATCAACTCCTACGGGGCGTCCAAGCGCGCGATCGAAGACATTCTGGAAAACTTTGGCGCGGCCTACGACCTTAACCATGTGATTTTCCGCTACTTCAACGTGGCTGGCTGTGATCCCGACGGCGAGGTGGGCGAGTTCCATCAGCCGGAAACCCATCTCATCCCGCTGATGTTGGATGCGATCGCGGGCAAACGCGCCGCTTTGACGATTTTCGGCACGGATTATGACACGCCGGATGGCACCTGTATCCGCGATTATGTCCATGTCTGTGATCTGGTCGATGCCCATGTTTTGGGTCTCAAATGGCTTGAAAGCGGCAAAGGCAGCCGGGTGTTCAATCTGGGCACAGGCGTGGGATTTTCGGTGCGTGACGTCGTGGATCATTCCCGCGCTGTGACCAACAAAGATGTGCCCATCGTCGAGGGGGATCGCCGTCCTGGCGATTGTACCAAACTTGTCTCTGGCTCGGCGCGTGCGATCAAGGAGCTTGGATGGGCCCCTGAGCGCTCTAATCTTGCCACGATGATTGATCATGCGTGGAAATGGCATCAAACTGGCCACTACGAAAAATGATCCACAATGTGGATTTTTCAGTGGGGAGTTTGAATGCCAGTTTACGATCTTTGGAGGAAATACCGGCTACGACACAAGCGCCGGTATCTTCTTGCTCGGGCATGGATCAAACGCCGCGAATTGGAAACCGTGCAACTGCGCACGGCCAAAATCCGCAAGGGTGATATCCTTGCCTTTGCGACTGTGCGCAATGAGAGGCTGCGGCTTCCCTATTTTCTCGATCACCACCGTGCCTTGGGCGTTTTGCATTTTCTGATCATTGATAATGGCAGCACTGATGGAACATCAGACTATCTGCTCGGTCAACCGGATGTTTCATTATGGAGAACAGATCAAAGCTACCGTGACGCGCGGTTCGGAATGGATTGGATCAACAGTCTTTTGATGCGTTACGGTCACGATCATTGGTGCCTTACTTTGGACGCTGATGAGGCGTTGATAATCCCCTTCAATGAAACGCGAACCCTACATGATCTGACCGCCTGGCTCGACACTCGACGCTGTCGGGTGTTTTCCGCGATGATGTTGGATTTGTATGGAGACGGTCCCATCAGCGCGGTCAGTTATAAGGAGGGGCAGCCAGTTTGGGATGTTTTGCCTTATTATGATGCGCATAACTATACTTGGGAAATGCAAGCGAAATACAATGATATTTCCATACGAGGGGGGCCACGTGCGCGGGTCTTTTTTAAAGATCAGCCGAACATCGCTCCACATCTGCATAAGACCCCCTTGGTCAAATGGCATGGGCGATTTGCTTATGTGAGTTCAACTCATGTGGTTCTGCCACGTGAACTAAACTGTGGATTTGACGCACGTCTGGATTTGCCGACAGGGGCTTTGCTTCATAGCAAGTTTCTACCGGACATGATGGAAAAGGCGCGGCAAGACAACCTGCTCCGTGAGTATCACTTAAACCCCCATAAATATGATGACTATTATGCGGCCGTTGCAAGAGACCCCACTCTTTGGTCTGAGGATGGTGTCCGGTATCATGGATGGCAGGGCCTTGAAGAGGATGGAATTTTGACTCGTGGCGCGTGGCGTTAGGTCAGAGGGCGCGCCAATAATTGTTTCAAAATTTACAATGTGTTGTTTACGAAAACTGAATAAACCCCTATTTAAAATAGGAAAAGACGCATTACAGAAACATAAGAAAAACAATCCAAAGCACCTTTAAAATGTGGGTGGGTGAGGCGGGTCTTAAAGTTTGTGTGATAGCTGAGGTAAAAGAGAAACCCTGAGCGAAATGGAAAAGGGCTGAAGTGAGTCGGCTACGGCAATATCGCCTGAGACTTCGGCGCAAGCATCGGCTTATCCGAGCATATCGGAAAAGCCGAGAGTTGACTTGTCTGCAAAATCACACCGACCGGATCAAAAAAAATGACGTCCTTCTGGTCTGTACGCTGCGCAACGAACGTATTCGGTTGCCGTATTTTATGAAATATTACAGGGACATGGGCGTGTCCCATTTTCTTTTTGTCGACAATGACAGTGACGATGGCTCGCGGGAATTTCTCATCGGCCAAGAGGATGTGTCGATCTGGCACACCACGGCAAGTTATCGAAAATCGCTGTTTGGCGTGCATTGGATGAATGCGCTCGCGCGCAAATATTGCCACGGACATTGGACGCTGACCGTTGATGTGGACGAGTTTTTCGCCTTTCCCTTTTGCGACACCCGTCCGATCCCGGCCTTGACCGATTGGCTCGATAATTCCGGCCTGCGCAGTTTTTCGGCCATGTTGATTGACATGTACCCCAAAGGACCGGTCGATGCGCAGCCCTATATTGAGGGCCAAAATCCGTTTGAGATTGCCGAATGGTTTGACAGCGGAAACTACATGCTTTCAACCAACTGGGAGTATGAAAACCTGTGGATTCAGGGCGGCCCGCGCGCGCGGCTTTTTTTTCACAACGACCCGTTCAACGCGCCATCTTTGAACAAAATTCCATTGGTCAAATGGGATCGCAGCTATGTGTATCTGCATTCGACTCATATGCTTTTGCCGAAACGCCTGAATAAAGTCTACGACAGCAATGGCGGTGAAATGGCCTCTGGCGTGCTGTTACACGCCAAGTTTCTCAATACATTCGTGCAAAAGACCGAAGAGGAATTGAAGCGCCGTCAGCATTATGCCGGAAGTCGCGAATATCTTGCCTACATGAGTCGGATCAAAGATGATCCTGACTTGTGGTGTAACTGGTCTGAAAAATACATCAATTGGCGGCAACTTGAGATTCTCGGTCTTATGTCCAAGGGCAACTGGGCATGACGGTCGGGTTTGTAATGCTTGTTCATACCGCCCTTGATCGCGCCGAACAGGTTGCGCGTCATTGGGCAAGCCATGGCTGCCCGGTTGTGATCCATGTGGATCGCCGGGTGAAAAAGGATGTCTATCAACCCTTTGTCGATAGTCTCTCTGATCTCGACACGGTGATTTTTAGTAAACGCCATGCGTGCGATTGGGGAACCTGGTCGCTCGTCGCCGCCTCACAAGCCGCCTCAGAGCTGATGCTCGACCGGTTTCGCAATGTGCGCCATGTCTACCTGTCGTCCGGCTCCTGTTTGCCGCTGCGGCCCGTAGAGGATTTGAAACAATATCTTGCGGCGCGGCCGATGACGAATTTTATCGAAAGCGTCACAACCGAGGATGTGCCTTGGACTGTGGGCGGGCTGGACGCCGAACGCTTTACGCTCCGGTTCCCGTTTTCGTGGAAAAAGCGGCGGTGGTTGTTTGACCGCTACGTCACGCTTCAACGCAAAATCCGGTATAAACGCAAAATTCCGGACGGTTTGGTTCCGCATCTTGGCTCGCAATGGTGGTGCCTGACGCGTCAAACCCTCTCTGCCATTCTCGAAGACCCGGATCGCAAGGCCTATGACAGCTATTTCGAAAAGGTCTGGATTCCGGATGAAAGCTATTACCAAACCTTGGTGCGGCTCTATTCCAACAATATCGAAAGCCGGTCTCTGACCCTGTCAAAATTCGACTATCAGGGCAAACCGCATATTTTCTATGATGATCACCTGCAACTTCTGCGGCGCTCGGATTGCTTTGTGGCGCGCAAAATCTGGCCCCGGGCGGATCGTCTGTACACAACGTTTTTGAACTCTGACAGCAACCCGATGAAGGGGGCCGAGCCCAATCCGGGCAAAATCGACCGCATCTTTTCAAAGGCTGTGGAGCGTCGGACGATGGGGCGCGAGGGGCTATATATGCAAAGCCGGATGCCGGGGCATGGTCAGGGTCAAGACAAAACCAGTGCGCCCTATTCCGTGTTTGAGGGCTTCTCTGATCTGTTCGAGGATTTTGATGAATGGCTGGCGCGTGCGGTCGGTGCGCGGGTGCATGGTCATCTTTTTGATCCTGACGGTGTTGAGTTCGCCGGCGATCAAAAGGTGTTCTCTGGTGCGCTTTCGAACCATGCGGCCTTGAGGGACTATAACCCCTGCGGCTTTCTCACCTCGCTGATCTGGAACACCCGGGGCGAGCGGCAGTGTTTCATGTTTGGCCCCCGCGACAATCAGGAGATCAACTGGCTCATCGCCACCGATCCAAACGCTCAGATTTCGGTGATCACCGGGGCTTGGGCTGTGACCCTGTTCCGTTCAAATCGCAATTTCTCTGATATTCGTCGGGAGGCCGCGCGGTTACAACGGATCGAGGCGGAGCATATCGCCATCCTGCGGTCCCAACATGTCAAAGCGCGCGTGCGGATTTGGACCATGGCGGATTTTATCGAAAGCCGTATGGAGCCTTTGCAGGCGATCATTGATGAGATCGGTCCGCGCAATGTCCGCCGGTTGACCGAAGCCCCCAAGATGCGGGATTTGACAGGCTTTGGCCAGTTCCTGCAAAATCTGAAAAATCAGGGGATGAAGCCCCACCTCATGGGCGATTTTCCCATGGGCAACGCGCCCGATGCCCGCCCCCGCGATAGCAAACGGCCCTATTTGGTAAAGTAGCGCATGTCTCATCAGTACGACTATTTCGTAATTTTCGCAGAAATGCGCACCGGGTCAAATTTTCTCGAAGAAAACGTCAATTCTTATCCTGGGCTGACATGTTGGGGCGAGGCGTTCAATCCGGCCTTTATCGGCAAGTCGAAACAGAAAGAAATGCTGGGCGTAAGCCTGATCATGCGCGAAGCGGACCCGACGCTTTTGCTGCATAAAATGCGGGACGCAACCAAGGGGTTGGCTGGATTTCGGTTTTTCCACGATCACGACCCGCGCATTCTGGCACATGTCCTGAAGGATTCGAAATGCGCCAAGATCATCCTCACCCGCAACCCGCTGGACAGCTATGTGTCGCGCAAGATCGCGGACAAGACCGGACAATGGCGGCTTGGCGATTTGAAGGATGCTAAATCGGCCAAGATAGTTTTTGATAAACGTGAATTCTCAGGGCTTTTGGATGAACTCAAGGGGTTTCAGCTTTCGCTTCAGCGTGCGCTGCAAACCTCTGGCCAGACTGCGTTTTATACCAATTATGACGACATTCAGGACATTGAAGTCCTCAATTGGGTTGGCACGTTTCCTTGGTGTGAGTGAGGAGCGGGGCAAGACCACGCAAAAGACCAAGGTTCAAAACCCGTCGCGTCTTGAGGATAAGGTTGTGAACTACGCGGAGATGGTGGCCAACCTGTCCAGCGTCGACCACTTCAACCTGTCCAACACGCCAAATTTCGAACCGCGTCGCGGTCCTGGGGTGCCGACCTATCTGGCCGGTCAATCGGTACCTTTGCTTTATATGCCGGTGCGCAGTGGCCCGGAGCAAGCGGTGCAGGCGTGGCTGGCCGGTCTGGATAGGATCGACCCAGCGGCTTTGACCCAAGAGTTTACCCAAAAGACGCTCCGTCAGTGGAAGCGGCAAAACAAAGGGCATCGCAGCTTTACGGTGATTACACATCCGGCCTTGCGGCTACATCGGACGTTTTGCCGATATATTTTGAATATCAGTGCGCTGACCTACGTAGAAATCCGCGAGGTATCGCGTGACATTTATAAGTTACCCATCCCAGTGGGTCAGCCGGACGCATCCTATGGTCGCGACCAGCACCGCGAAGCGTTTCTGAAATTCGCGGACTTCGTCAAAGGCAATCTCAACGGCCAAACCTCCATACGGGTGGATGGGACATGGGCGTCACAATCCGAAGTGATCAAAGGTTTTGCGGATTTCTCTCTGCCTGACGTCATCATACGAGAGGAAAGCCTGACCGAGGATCTTGATCGCCTAGGGGCGAGTGTTGGAGTGTCTGCGATTGCCGTTCCCGCACAGCGGGACGATGGTCCCTACACGCTTGCAGATATCTACGACGAAGAGGTCGAGGACGCCGTTCGGGCGGCCTACCAGCGCGATTACATGATGTTTGGCTTTAAACCTTGGTCACAAATCTAAAGTGTTTCGCGACACAGGGGCCGCAAAACTTGGGGTGACGTGCGGATGGTTTTGGCCCTTGAACGCGTTTTGAAATTTGGTTGAGAGGGCCCAATTTCGAAATGACCTGTGGCAGGTCTGAAACGCCACAGGCCGATTTTAAGCGGCTTTGGTTTTTGGCCCTTCAGTCAAAATGGCATGAAGGGTCGTGGCCTCGCCATTGGCGCGCAGTTTGGCGCAGATGTCCCCGTCGCGCATTGTACGCGATACAAGCGCCAGTGCTTTGAGGTGATCCACACCGGATTCCGCCGGGGCAAAAAGGGCGAAAATCAGGTCGACGGGCTGCCGGTCCACGGCATCGAAATCCATCGGGTTTTCGAGGCGCATAAACGCCCCGACCACACGGTCCAACCCCTCAATGCGCGCATGAGGCAAAGCAACGCCATGCCCCACACCTGTTGGGCCAAGGCTTTCGCGGTCTTGCAAGGCATCCACCGTGTCATTGAGCGACAGGCCATAGGCACTTGCAGCGATCTCCCCGAGATCCTGAAAGAGACGTTTCTTGCTCGTCATCTTTCCGACCAATTTGATGGCCTGCGGATTCAAGATCTTAGATATATCCATATGAAATGTACCCGCCCCGACCCGTCGAGGCGGGTCAGTTTTGTTATGTCGCGTTGTTAGGGTCAACCCAACCGATGTTGCCATCGGCACGGCGGTAGACCACGTTTACTCCGGTTTTCCCATCCTTGTGGAACACAAGAACAGGAGCACCAGCCAATTCCATTTGCATCACTGCTTCGCCAACCGTCAGGGTCGGAATCTTTGCCTCCATTTCAGCGATGATCATCGGCTGAAGGCTTTCAGGTTCCTGATCCTCATCATGGTCAGACGCGGCGAGGATATACTGGGAAGCGCCGAAGAGTTCAACCGGCTCGGAGCGATCCTTGTGGTGATCTTTCAAACGGCGCTTATAACGGCGCAGTTGTTTGTCCATTTTTTCTGCGCATTCATCAAAGGCTGCGTAGATTTCATGAGCATGTGCACTGGCCTGTGCGGTCAGGCCGCTGGACAGGTGAACCACGGCCTCGCAATTGAATTCTGCCCCAGTTTTTGAAAACACGACATTCGCGTCAGTCGGACGCTGTGCGTATTTATCAAGAACGGTGCCCAGCTCCGTCTTCACATGCGTTTGAAGGGCTGTGCCGATGTCGATTTGTTTTCCGCTGATTTGGTACCGCATTGATACCTCCTTCTTTCTTTGGGACCTATATGCTCGACGCCTCCTCTGGCGTCTGACAGGGCCTTGGGTTCTTGTATAAAGCGGGAATTGAATGCATGCGTTCGCCATAGGACCCTGACGGTGTGTCGGGGTGGTGCTTTGGCGCCCTGAGGCTTTGATTTGCCGTGGCGCAGACTGTGAAACGCGCGTCATGCATCGGTTACATTTGGCGGCAGAATCTAGGTCAATGTCAATCGAAACCCGCGTTCAGATCCGGAAATTGTCGCCAAGGTAAACACGGCGTACAGTTTCATCCGCAACGATGTCTTCGGTGGTGCCGGACATCAACACCTGACCATCATGCAAAATATAGGCTCGATCAATAATTCCTAACGTTTCCTGAACGTTATGATCGGTAATCAACACGCCAATGCCACGATTCTTGAGATCGGACACAAGTCCGCGAATTTCCGCCACCGCGATAGGATCAACGCCGGCAAAGGGTTCATCCAAAAGCACATAGGAGGGGTCAGAGGCCAGACAGCGCGCGATTTCGACGCGGCGCCGCTCGCCCCCGGAGAGCGACAAGGCGGGCGCGCGCCGCAGGTGAGAGATCGAGAATTCGGACAGCAGTTCCTCAAGTTTTTCGCGCCGCACGAGGGGGTCGGATTCGGACACTTCGAGGATCGCGAGGATATTGTCCTCAACACAAAGACCGCGAAAAATCGAGGCCTCTTGCGGCAAATATCCAATGCCCATTTTGGCGCGACGGTACATCGGCAAAAGCGTGATGTTGCGGCCATCGACCGTGATCTCTCCGGCTTCCGGCATTACAAGACCTGCGATGGAATAGAAACAGGTGGTTTTGCCTGACCCGTTGGGACCCAGTAGTGCCACGACTTCCCCACGGCCAAGATCAAGCGACACATCGCGGATCACGGTGCGTTTGCGATAGCCTTTGCGCAGGTTGCGGACCTTTAGCCCGGTTGTGTCGGACATCACTTATTCCCAGGCTGGAGTATGGTTTTCACGCGTCCGTCCATGCGGCCGGTGCCAGTGTTGAGATCAATCAGCATGCGTTCGCCCGAAAGGGCGCTGCCCGCTTGGGTCAAAAGCACGTTGCCCGTGAGCAGAACAGTTGATGATTCGAGGTCATATTCGGCCTGTGCGGCTTCTGCCGTTTCGCCCGCATTGGTGATCGTCACACCGCCAGAGGCCAAAAGCCGGGCGATTGTGCCGCCGGTTTTGGCATAAACAACCTCAACTGTTTGCGCCGTCAGTCGCAGCGTGCCTTGGCCGATCACGACATTGCCGGCGAAAAGTGCCTTTCCGGTTGCTTGATCGACGCTCAATTGGTCGGAGGTCACTTCGACGGGCTGCGAACTGTCGTGCTTTAATCCGCCGAACGCAATCTGCGCGCTTTGAGCCATCACGGGCAGGCTTTGAAATGCCAATGCAATGATCAGCGCGACGCTCAGGGACAGGGTTTGAATGATGCGCACGGTTTTTTCCTTTAAATTCACGGTTGATATACCAGCTTTACACCGTCCTTGAAAACCAGAAGGTAGGTGTCCGTCCCCTCATCATGTGAGATTTGCATGGCCCCGGCGGTCAGATGCCCGGTTGGTCCGTCGGCTGTAACCGTGCCGGGGCTTTCGATGTTGGAGACATCAAGCATCGTCGCGATCCGATCAGAGTGGATCGTGTAGCCCGTTGATGTTTTGATTTGCACCTGACCTGACAGTTCAGCAATTTTGCCAGGCCCGTCAATCACGCCGTCATTGGCCTGAAGTGTAACGGAGCCATTGCCGGGAATGCGCAGGGCACCACGGATGGCGGAAGAATTTACCACGTCCTGAGTGGACAGGTCTGGGCGAACTTGATCGGCAGACAATTCCAACTGCGCACCATCTTTGGTCACTGTCGCATAGGCCGGACCATCCACACGTTGTTCGCGCGCCAGTGTTTCTAAATCGACTTGCGCATAGGGAATGGACATTTCGAACTCGCGTCCGCGTGCAAACAAAAACAGCGTGGCCAATACCACAAGGCTGGCCAGGGGGAGGACGATCTTTGCGAGCGCCACGAAACGAGAATAGCTGTTGTCAAACCGCGCCATAGGGCTGTCTTACACGACGCCAGCGCGAAGACAGTCCTGTATTTTCAAAATCCCGCAAGGACGGCCATCTTCGGCAGGATCCCGCACAAAAAGACAGGTGATCGCTCGCTCATCCATTCGCGCCACGGCTTTTTCGGCCAAGGCGTCGGGGGAAATGGTCATCGGCGCGGCGGTCATGATGTCGCCTGCGGTTTTATCAAGCAGTCCGTCGATGTTGCGGCGCAAATCGCCGTCTGTGATGATGCCCGTCAGATGGCCTTGGGCGTCAACCACGCCGACAACGCCAAAACCCTTTGCGGAAATCTCTGCAAGCGTATCCCGCATTGGCGTCTCGGCTGTCACCAAGGGCATGTCTTCATGCATCAACGCGCGGACCTTGGTCAGGCGTGCACCCAGTTTGCCACCGGGATGCAAGACCCGGAAGTTGTCGGCAGTGAAAGCATGTTGCTCCATCAGAGCCACGGCAATGGCATCGCCAAGCGCGAGCGTCATCGTCGTCGAGGTCGTTGGTACGATGCCGTGACCACAGGCTTCGGGCATTTTCGGCAGGACCAGCGCCACATCACAGGCGCGGATCAGCGAGCTGTCCGGGTTCGAGGCGACGCCGATCATCGGAATTTTGAACCGGCGGGTGTAAGTGATGAGATCGGCAAGTTCAGGCGTTTCGCCGGAGTTGGACAGAACCAGACAGACATCGTCGCTGCCGATCATGCCAAGATCGCCATGGCTGGCTTCGGCGGGATGGACGAAATGCGAAGGCGTGCCCGTTGAGGCCAGAGTGGCGGCAATTTTGCGGGCGATATGGCCGGATTTGCCCATGCCTGTGACAATCGTACGCCCTTTGGCGGCGAGGATAAGCCCGACAGCTTCGGCAAAATTTGCACCGATGCCCTCGGCCAATTGGGTCAGCGCCTCGGCTTCGAGGCGGATCACGCGCTGGGCGGTGGCGATAAAGGCGTCCGATTGGGTCATGGCGACCTCCTCAGTGGCAGATGGGCAAGAGCAGATCAGTGGGTGAAAATGTCGATCTCGGGCCAGCCTTCGAGATCCAATTTGGCCCGCGTTGGCAAGAAGTCGAAACAGGCCTGAGCAATCTCCATGCGACCCTCGCGTTCCAGCATCACGTTGAGCTTGTCACGCAGTTGGTGCAGGTACAAGACGTCGGAGGCGGCATAGTCGAGCTGAGCATTGGTAAGATCTTCGGCCCCCCAATCGCTCATTTGCTGATATTTGGAAATATCGACCTTCAAAAGCTGCTCTAGCAGGTTTTTCAACCCATGCCGATCGGTGAAGGTGCGAACGAGCTTGGAGGCGATTTTGGTGCAATAGACCGGTTCGGTCACGGTGCCAAAGGCGTGATACATCGCGGCAATATCGAAACGGCCGAAATGGAACAGCTTTAACACATTGGGGTCGGCCAACATTTTGCACAGGTTGGGGGCCTCGGTTTGGCCGCGCGCAACCTGAACCAAATGCGCATTGCCGTCCCCGCCGGACATTTGCACAAGGCACAAACGATCCCGATGTGGGTTCAGCCCCATGGTTTCACAATCAATGGCGACAATCGGACCAAGATCGAGATCATCGGGGAGGTCATTTTTATAAAGGAAATTCGCCATGGAGAGGGGCCTTTGCGCTAAATCTGGCTGTCGCCTGTCAATACGCATTCTGCCTATCCGGGGCAAGAGATCGCACTCTTTGATGTCGGGAAAGTGGTTTGATCCGGCCAAAGAAGTTTGGATGATCCGGCCAGTACCGAGTTGATTTTGAGTTAGATCGACACTTTTCCATCGGAAAGTGGTGGTGCCCAGGAGAGGACTCGAACCTCCACATCGTTGCCAATACTAGCACCTGAAGCTAGCGCGTCTACCAATTCCGCCACCTGGGCAGGTGTCGTAGAGCCGCGATGTAATAGGCCTGAAGGGCACTGTCAACGACGATTTTAAAGGATTTGTGGAACAGCAATAGCGTCTTGTTCATTTCCGCTCTAAAAGCTAAAGAAAAGCGGTAATTGGCATTGGAGATGCAGATGACGAAACTGGTCACCATCTATGGCGGCGCTGGCTTTGTCGGGCGGTACATCGCCCGTCGTATGGCAAAGGAGGGCTGGCGTGTGCGTGTCGCTGTTCGTCGTCCCAACGAGTCGCTTTATGTAAAACCTTACGGCGCAGTGGGTCAGGTCGAACCGATCTTTTGCAACATTCGCGATGACGCCTCTGTGCGTGCGGCGATGGCGGGCGCGGATGCAGTTGTGAACTGTGTTGGTGTTTTGACCGAGCGCGGCAAAAATTCCTTTGCGGCGATTCAGGCCAACGGTGCCGGGCGCATTGCGCGTATTGCCGCAGAACAAGGTGTGGAACAGCTGGTTCATGTGTCCGCCATTGGGGCCGACGCACAATCGAAAAGCGCCTATTCCCGCACCAAGGCGGAAGGTGAGGCCAAAGTGCTCGCGGCTTTCCCGAATGCTGTCATTCTGCGCCCTTCGGTGATTTTTGGCACCGAGGATGAGTTCTTTAACCGCTTCGGCAAAATGGCAGAAAAAAGTGTTGTTTTGCCCTTGGTTGGCGGCAACACGAAATTTCAGCCGGTCTATGTCGACGATGTGGCACAAGCCGCAGTGAAGGCGGTTTTGGGTCAGGCGGATGCTGGCGTTTACGAACTTGGCGGCCCGGATGTGGATTCGCTCAAAGGCCTGATGGGCGACATGCTCGCCGTGCTTCATCGCAACCGTTTGATCCTTAATCTGCCGTTCTGGGTGGGCAATATCATGGGCGGTGTGCTGTCCTTGCTGCAATCCATGACGGGCGGCCTGTTCCACAATGGCATTTTGACCCGCGATCAGGTGGCCAACCTGCGGGTTGATAATGTGGTGTCAGAGGGGGCAAAAACCTTTGCTGATCTCGGCATGGCGCCAACCGCGCTTCAGGCTGTTTTGCCGGATTACATGTGGGTTTATCGCCCGTCGGGTCAGTATGACGCGATCCGCGAAAGCGCAAAGAACATGAATATCTGAGCGATCAGAACCGCAAGGCTTGAAACGCGCGCTCATTCGGGCGCGCGTTTTCATGAGCTGTAAGAGACTACCAAAAGCACCACACCCAGGATCACGCGATAGATCACATAGGGTGTAAAGCTGACGGATTTCAAAAGCTTCATCATCAGAGACAGGGCGAGGATGGCGGCGCCAAAGGCAAAGACTGCGCCAATGGCCGCGTCTTTCATCATCGCCCAATCCGCTTGGCCGACAACTTCCGCGCCCAACAAGATGCCGGAGGCCATGATCGTTGGGATCGACATCAGCATCGAAATTCTTGCGGCATCTTCGCGTTTGTACCCCATGGCGCGTGCGCCTGTGATGGTGATGCCGGAGCGTGATGTGCCGGGGATCAAGGCGACCGCCTGCCAAAGGCCAAGTTTCACGGCGTCTTTGAGCGACCAGTCCTGCGCCACTTTCTCTTCGGCGCCTTTTTGATCGAACCAGTAGAGCACGATGCCAAAGACCAGCATGGCCCAGCCGATCACTGCGGTGGAGCGCATCAGATCCGACAGACCGGTGATTTTCAGGACAAGGCCAAGAAGGACGACAGGGATGGTTGCGATGAGCAGGAGAAAGGCGAGTTTCGATCCGGGGGTGTCGATGCGCCCGGTTGCAAGTCTGGGAATGCCCAAAAGGCCTTCGCGTACATCGCGCCAAAAATAGACGATCACCGCCCCAAGTGTGCCAACGTGAACCGCGACATCAATCGCCTGACCTTGGTCCTGTGCGCCGAGCAGGTGGGGCAGGAGAATCAGGTGGCCGGAGGATGAAATCGGCAAGAATTCGGTAATGCCTTGAACAATCGCAAGAATGAGGAGGTAAAAGAGAGACATGGGAGGTGCGCCTTTGGAAAGATTTAAGGCAGCGTAAACCCATTTGTTATCAATAAGAAGGTTGAATATAAGTCAGTATGTATTACCTAAATACATCATTTTTCCGCGCAAATTTGACCGATCGGGCCAAAAGAAAAGAAAATAAGACAGCACTTCTGACTTTTCTTTTTTTCCGACTGCGCGTATTTAGGCACAAACTCACAACCAACCTATTCGGAGATGTGGTGTCATGGCGAAAGAGCCGATGCTCAAATTCGTGACCGTAGGCAGGGATATGCCATCCAAGCGGGACGCGGAGGATCGTAAAGACGATTTCCTTGAAATCTACGGCGAGTACGTGGAGGCCAAGGCCGAAGAACAGGCGTCGCGCTGTTCGCAATGCGGTGTGCCGTATTGCCAAAGCCATTGCCCGCTTCACAACAACATCCCGGATTGGTTGCGCCTGACCGCAACGGGGCGGTTGAAAGAGGCTTATGAACTGTCTCAGGCCACCAACACCTTCCCGGAAATTTGCGGTCGCATTTGTCCGCAGGACCGGTTGTGCGAGGGCAATTGTGTGATCGAACAATCCGGCCATGGCACCGTGACCATCGGCTCGGTTGAGAAATACATCACCGATACAGCTTGGGAAAACGGTTGGGTCGAAATGATCGCCCCCACTGTGGAGCGCGAGGAAAGCGTCGGCATCATCGGCTCTGGCCCCGGTGGTCTTGCTGCGGCCGATCGTCTGCGTCGTGCGGGTCTTAAGGTCACGGTCTACGAACGCTCTGACCGCGCTGGCGGTTTGATGATGTACGGCATTCCGGGCTTCAAACTTGAAAAAGACATCGTGCTGCGTCGGGTGAAACAGCTCGAAGACAGCGGTGTTGAATTCGTGCTGAACTGTAACGTCGGCGAAGACATTTCCTTTGACGCGATCCGGGGCAAGCATGATGCCGTGCTGATCGCAACCGGCGTCTACAAATCCCGCGATCTCAAAGGTCCGGGGTCTGGCTCCGCCGGCATCGTGCGCGCACTTGATTATCTCACCGCCTCCAACAAAGTGTCCTTTGGCGATGAGGTTGAGGATTATCTAAGCGGTGAATTGAATGCGGCGGACAAAAAGGTTGTTGTGATCGGTGGCGGTGATACCGCGATGGACTGTGTCCGCACTGCGATCCGCCAAGGGGCCACTTCGGTGAAATGTCTCTATCGTCGTGACCGCGCCAACATGCCCGGTTCACAGCGTGAAACCCAAAACGCCGAAGAAGAAGGCGTTGAATTCGTCTGGCTCTCTGCGCCGAAAGGTTTTGCGGGCGATCCGGTTTCGGGCGTCATGGTTCAGAAAATGCGCCTCGGTCAACCCGACGCGTCCGGCCGTCAATCGCCCGAGGTGATTGAGGGGGCGGATTACGTCGAAGACGCCGATCTGGTGATCAAAGCGCTTGGTTTCGAACCCGAAGATCTTCCCACGCTTTGGGGTGTTGAGGGTCTTGATGTCACGCGCTGGGGCACCGTCATGGCGGATTTTAAATCCCATGTGACCTCGCTTCCGGGTGTTTATGCCTGTGGTGACATTCAACGCGGCGCTTCCCTTGTGGTGTGGGCGATCCGTGATGGGCGCGAAGCGGCGGATGCGATGATCGAGTATATCGACCAATCCGTCTCTGTGGCTGCTGAATAATCCTAGTTTTTTCAGGAGGGTCCGCCCTCCCGCCTTTATCCGAAAGGTATCCGACATGACGAAGTTTGACCAAGACTGGGCCGCCCGCGAAGACGCCAAGCGCCAATGGATGACAGAGCATTCCCTGTTCCGCGAAGAGGATGAACACTCCTCTTGTGGCGTGGGTCTTGTGGTGTCGATTGATGGCTCAAAATCCCGCAAGGTTGTGGAAAACGGCATCACCGCGCTCAAAGCGATCTGGCACCGCGGCGCCGTAGACGCCGATGGGAAAACCGGCGATGGCGCGGGCATTCACGTTCAGATCCCGCATCACTTCTTTGGTGACCAAATCCGCCGCACTGGCCACGAAGCGCGCGATGGCGAACTTTTGGCCGTCGGCCAAGTGTTTTTGCCGCGGACGGATTTTGGTGCTCAGGAAACCTGCCGGACCATCGTCGAGAGCGAAGTGCTCCGCATGGGCTATTACATTTACGGCTGGCGCCATGTTCCAGTGAACACCGAATGTTTGGGCGAAAAGGCCAATGCGACGCGGCCCGAGATCGAACAAATCCTCATTTCCAACACCAAAGGTGTGGATGAAGAGACATTTGAGCGTGAGCTTTATGTGATCCGCCGTCGGATCGAAAAAGCCGCCCAAGCCGCAGGTGTTAGCAGCCTCTACATCTGTTCGCTGTCCTGCCGCTCAATCATCTACAAAGGCATGATGTTGGCCGAACAGGTTGCGGTGTTTTACCCGGACCTGATGGACGAACGTTTTGAATCGGCCTTTGCGATTTATCACCAACGCTATTCCACCAACACGTTCCCGCAGTGGTGGTTGGCCCAGCCGTTCCGCATGTTGGCGCATAACGGTGAGATCAACACGATCAACGGCAACACCAACTGGATGAAGTCGCACGAAATCCGCATGGCCTCGACGACATTTGGCGACATGGCCGAAGACATCAAGCCGATCATCCCGCAGGGCGCCTCCGATTCCGCCGCACTTGATGCGGTGTTCGAAGTGTTGGTGCGTGCGGGCCGCTCGGCACCTATGGCGAAGACCATGTTGGTGCCTGAAGCGTGGTCGAAAAACGCCGAAGAACTGCCGCAGGCGTGGCGCGACATGTATTCCTATGTGAACTCCGTGATGGAGCCGTGGGACGGTCCGGCCGCTTTGGCGATGACCGATGGTCGCTGGGTCTGCGCAGGTTTGGACCGCAACGGGTTGCGTCCGATGCGCTATGTCGTGACCGGGGATGGGCTGGTGATTGCGGGGTCTGAGGTGGGCATGGTGCCGACCGATGAGGCCACTGTGGTCGAAAAAGGCGCGCTTGGGCCGGGGCAATTGTTGGCCATCGATATGGCCGAGGGCAAATTGTACCACGATGTCGAAATCAAGGATCGCTTGGCCAATGCCCGTCCGTTTGGCGACTGGGTTGGCAAGATCAACGATCTCGAAGACGAACTGTCTGGCATTACCGAGACTGCTTACTACACCGGTGCCGAGCTGAAAAAGCGTCAGATTGCAGCCGGGTACACGATTGAAGAACTGGAACAAATCCTCGCGCCGATGGCCGAAGATGGCAAAGAGGCTTTGGCTTCGATGGGGGACGACACGCCCTCTGCCGTGCTGTCGACCAAATACCGACCGCTGTCGCATTTCTTCCGACAGAACTTTTCTCAGGTGACCAACCCGCCGATCGACAGCTTGCGTGAATTCCGCGTGATGTCGCTCAAAACCCGGTTCGGAAACTTGAAAAACGTGCTGGATGAAGACAGCTCCCAGACCGAGATTCTTGTGTTGGACAGTCCGTTCGTTGGCAACGCACAATTCGATGCGCTGAAAGATCATTTCAACGCGCCGATGACGGAAATTGACTGTACTTTCCCAGTGGATGGCGGCCCGAACGCGCTGCGCGATGGGTTGGATCGGATTCGTGCCGAGGCCGAAGAGGCCGTGCGCTCCGGCGGTGGTCACATCATTTTGACGGATCAAGGGCAGGACGAGAAAAACGTCGCCATGCCGATGATCCTTGCGACCTCGGCTGTGCATAGCTGGTTGACGCGTAAGGGCCTGCGGACCTTCTGTTCGCTGGGTGTGCGTTCCGCCGAATGTATCGACCCGCATTATTTTGCGGTGTTGATCGGTTGCGGCGCGACCATCGTGAACGCCTATCTGGCGGAGGACAGCCTGTCCGACCGTATTGAGCGTGGTTTGCTGGATTGCACCTTGTCCGAGGCTGTCTTGCGTTATCGTGCCGCTGTGGACGCGGGTCTGTTGAAAATCATGGCCAAGATGGGGATTTCGGTGATTTCTTCCTATCGTGGCGGTCTGAATTTTGAGGCCGTGGGCCTGTCTCGGGCTCTGTGCGCCGAGTTTTTCCCAGGGATGCACAGTCGGATTTCCGGCATCGGCATCGGCGGTATCCAAAAGAAACTTTTGGCGGTTCACAAACAGGGCTGGCTTGGTGGCAACACGCTTCCGATTGGTGGTTTTTACAAAGCGCGTAAATCGGGCGAAACCCATGCGTGGGAAGCGCAGTCGATGCATATGCTGCAATCGGCCTGTGACCGTGCCTCCTATGAAATGTGGAAACAATATTCCGCAAAGATGCAGTCCAACCCGCCGATTCACCTGCGCGATCTGTTGGATTTCAAACCTCTTGGTAAACCCGTTCCGATCGAAGAGGTCGAATCGATCACCTCGATCCGCAAACGCTTTGTGACGCCGGGCATGTCTTTGGGGGCTTTGTCTCCTGAGGCACACCGCACGCTTTCCATCGCGATGAACCGGATCGGCGCGAAATCCGACTCGGGTGAGGGTGGCGAATCCCCGGATGATTTCACGCCGGAACCCAACGGGGACAACGCCTCTGCAAAGATCAAACAAGTGGCTTCGGGGCGCTTTGGCGTCACGGTCGAATACCTGTTGGCCTGCGAAGAGCTTGAGATCAAAGTCGCTCAGGGCGCAAAACCCGGCGAAGGGGGGCAGTTGCCCGGCATGAAGGTCACTGATCTGATCGCCAAGCTGCGCCATTCGACCAAAGGCGTGACGCTGATTTCTCCGCCGCCGCACCACGACATCTACTCGATCGAAGACCTCGCGCAGCTCATCTACGACCTCAAACAGGTCAACCCGCGCTGTAAGGTGACGGTCAAACTTGTGGCCTCTTCGGGCGTTGGTACGATCGCCGCAGGTGTGGCGAAAGCCAAAGCTGACATCATCCTGATCTCCGGTCACAACGGTGGTACGGGTGCCTCGCCTGCGACCTCGATCAAATTCGCCGGTCTGCCGTGGGAAATGGGCCTCACCGAGGCGCATCAGGTCTTGGCGATGAACAATCTGCGCGAACGTGTGACGCTGCGCACCGATGGCGGTTTGCGCACGGGGCGTGACATTGTCATGGCCGCGATGCTTGGCGCCGAGGAATATGGGATCGGCACCGCCGCATTGATCGCGATGGGCTGTATCATGGTCCGTCAGTGTCAGTCGAACACCTGTCCGGTGGGCGTCTGTACCCAGGACGAAGCGCTGCGCGCCAAGTTCACGGGCAATGCCGATAAAGTTGTGAACCTCATCACCTTCTATGCCCAGGAGGTGCGTGAATTGCTGGCCTCTCTTGGTGCGCGTTCTCTGGATGAGGTGATCGGCCGTGCGGATCTGTTGACGCAGGTCTCGCGGGGGGCGGCGCATCTTGACGATCTCGATCTGAACCCGCTTTTGATCTCCGTCGATGGCGCGGACAAAATCGTCTACGATCGCTCCAAACCGCGCAATGCGGTGCCCGATACGCTTGATGCGCAAATCGTCTCCGACGCGGCGCGTTTCTTGAATGATGGCGAAAAGATGCAGCTGTCTTACGCGGTGCAAAACACGCACCGCACCATCGGCACACGCACCTCGTCGCATATCGTGTCGAAATTCGGCATGCGCAATGCGCTTCAGCCAGACCATTTGACGGTGAAACTCACCGGGTCTGCCGGTCAGTCCCTTGGTGCTTTTGCGGCACCTGGTCTGAAAATCGAGGTGTCGGGTGACGCCAACGACTATGTCGGCAAGGGTTTGTCGGGAGGCACGGTCGTGGTTCGTCCGCCGATGCATTCGCCGCTTGTCGCTTCTGAGAACACGATCATTGGCAACACCGTTCTTTACGGCGCAACCGACGGTTATCTCTTTGCGGCGGGGCGCGCGGGCGAACGTTTTGCTGTGCGCAACTCTGGTGCCACGGCGGTGATCGAAGGCTGCGGCTCCAACGGGTGTGAATATATGACCGGTGGTTTGGCCGTGATTCTCGGCTCCATTGGCGCAAACTTTGGCGCCGGTATGACCGGCGGCATGGCTTATCTCTATGACCCGGACGGGCTTGCGCTCGATCTGATCAATATGGAGACGCTGGTCACCTGTCCGGTCACTGTCGATCATTGGGAAACTCAGCTCAGAGGCTTGGTTGAACGCCACGCCGCAGAAACCGGATCGGTGAAAGCCAAGGACATCTTGCTCCATTGGGATGAACAAAAAGGGTATTTCCTTCAGATTTGCCCGAAAGAGATGTTGATCCACTTACCGGTGCCGCTGGCCATTGAAAGAGGCGCGATGCCGGCCGAGTGAATGTGACCCGAACTCAGTGAAAAGCCCCCGATTTCGGGGGCTTTTTTCGTTTTGTCGATCCGACCACTTGACCTGAATACGGCCCGCGTGGTTCCTCGTCCGCATGGCACGCAAGACACAGAAAAAATCGAACAAGAAAACGACCAACACCGGCCTCGGTCTGTTTCGGCGCATCCGGCGGCGGGTGTTGCGAGTGGTGGCGCTATGCGTTGGCTTGGGTTTGCTGTGGATTCTGGCCTATTCCATCCTTCCTGTTCCGACGACACCCTATATGATGGCCGAATCCGGTCGTCAGGGCGGATCGGTGGATTATCAATGGACACCCATCGAGCGCATATCCCCGGCGCTTGCGCGCTCTGTTGTGGCCGCCGAGGACGCTAATTTTTGTACCCATTGGGGGTTTGACTTGACTGCCATTCGTGCGGCGATCGACGCGGGTGGGCAACGTGGGGCCTCGACGATCACGCAGCAAGTGGTCAAAAATAGCTTTTTGTGGCACGGGCGGAATTGGTCCCGTAAAGCGCTTGAAGCGCTCATCACGCCAATTGTTGAACTGACATGGAGCAAGAGGCGCATCCTTGAGGTCTACCTCAATGTCGCTGAATTTGATGCGGGTGTCTTTGGGGCTGAGGCTGCGGCGCGGCATTATTTTGGCGTCGGACCGGAGGCCCTCACGGCGCAACAGGCGGCCCAACTCGCCGCCGTTTTACCCGCACCCAAAGACCGGGATGCCGGAAATCCTGGCCCATTTGTTCGGCGGAGAGCCGCCCAGATCGTCGATGGCGCCGCGACAATATCCCGTGATGGTCGTGCATCTTGTTTCGACCATTGAACTGACGGCACAATCGCGGCAAGTAGAAGAAAAACAAGAGTAGCGAATATGATCCGACTTTTTCACGTCCCCCTTTCCCCGTTTTGCCGCAAGGTGCGTCTCTGCCTGGCGGAGAAAAGGCTTGAGGTTGAACTGGTCGAGGAGCGCTATTGGGAACGCGATCCCGATTTCATGCGTCGAAATCCCGCTGGCAAGGTTCCGGTGTTGCGGATTGACGATATGCATCTCGCTGAAAGCACACCGATTTGCGAATATCTCGAAGAGCGCTATCCAGCGCCGCCCTTGATGCCCAAAGACATTGATGGTCGCTATGAGGTGCGGCGGCTGGTGGCATGGTTCGACGATAAGTTTCACAGTGAGGTGACCGCGAATCTTTTGTACGAGCGGGTCAATCGCAAGTTGATGAAGGGCGGCTATCCGGTCTCTGCCAATGTGAAATCTGGGGCGAAGGCGGTCAAATATCATCTGGATTACATGGCGTGGTTGTTGGAACGTCGGCGTTGGCTTGCCGGTGATGCGATGACACTTGCCGACTTCGCGGCGGCGGCGCATTTGTCGTCGTTGGACTATATTTCCGATGTCGATTGGAACCGGCATGAGGTGGTCAAGGATTGGTACGCAAAGATCAAATCGCGTCCTGCCTTTCGGTCGCTTTTGGCGGACCAAGTTCCCGGTTTCCCGCCGCCATCCCATTACGCAGACCTTGACTTCTGAGGTTCGATTTAAGGGAAACAGACCCTAAAGGGGCGCGATTTGGCTGGATTAGACAAAGAAACAGTACGTGCCCGCGCCTTGGATGAGGGGTTTTCCAAGGTGGGGTTTGCCCGACCCGATTTGCCCGATGCCATGGATCGGCTGAAAGCCTTTGTTGATGCCGGTCATCATGGTCAAATGGGTTGGATGGAAGAGCGCATGGCGTGGCGTGGCGACCCGACCGCCCTTTGGCCTGAGGCAAAATCGGTGATCATGTTGGCCGAGGTTTACACCCCTGACGATGATCCGATGGTTGCGATCAATAGACCCGAATCCGGCGCAATTTCCGTCTACGCCCGCAACCGTGATTATCACGATATGGTCAAAAAGCGGCTTAAACGGCTGGGGCGATGGCTGATAGAGCAGGCGGGTGAGGGGACGGAGATCAAGGTTTTCGTCGACACCGCTCCGGTGATGGAAAAGCCTCTTGCCGCCAAGGCGGGGCTTGGATGGCAAGGCAAACACACCAATCTTTTGGCGCGGGATTTGGGCAGTTGGTTCTTTCTCGGTGCGATTTTCACAACCCATGATTTCGACCCTGATCGAGCAGAAAACGACCATTGCGGGTCTTGTCGTGCCTGTTTGGATGCCTGTCCGACGCAAGCGTTTCCTGCGCCCTTTCAACTCGATGCACGGCGGTGCATTTCGTATCTGACGATTGAACATCACGGGCCGGTTGACCTTGAGCTGCGAGAAAAAATGGGCAACCGGATTTATGGCTGTGACGATTGTCTTGCTGCCTGTCCGTGGAACAAGTTCGCGGCCACAGCGAAGGAGCTTCGTTATGCGGCGCGGGATGATCTCATTGCGCCGCCTTTGCGTGATCTGGCGCTGCTGGACGATACCGCGTTCCGTGCAAAGTTTTCGGGCTCTCCGATCAAGCGGATTGGGCGCGACCGCTTTGTGCGCAATGTGCTTTACGCGATTGGTAATTCGGGTGCGGCTGATCTTGAACCGATCGCGCGTCTGTTGTGCGAAGATGCCGATGCCACCGTGCGCGATGCCGCACAATGGGCCGTTGCGCGGCTTGGCTGTGCGTGAAATCCTTTAGCTGTCTGATCAGCGCGCGGAATCGTTCATATGACCCCCTTTCGAGGCATAGCCCTCAAACTCGCTTCGGTGTTTTGCTTTGTCATCATGGCCGCGCTGATCAAAGCCGCGAGTGATGAGGTGCCGCCGGGCGAGGCGGTGTTTTTCAGGTCGTTCTTTGCTTTGCCAATCATCTTTATCTGGCTTGCGCAGCGGCATGAATTCACTGCGGGACTTCGGGTTAAATCTCCGATGGGGCATGTCTGGCGCGGGATGATCGGCGCCAGCGCGATGTTTTTGAATTTCTATGCTTTGGCCTTGTTGCCGCTGCCCGAGGCAACGGCCATTGGTTACGCTTCACCGCTGCTTTTGGTGATTTTTGCCGCGATGTTTGCGGGGGAAAACGTCCGGTTGTTCCGGTTTTCCGCTGTGCTGGCCGGGCTTGTTGGGGTCATTGTCGTCCTTTTGCCGCGCATTACCGTTATGCAAGGTATGCCCGACCCGCTTGAACAATTGGGGGCAATGGTTGCTCTTGGTGGGGCCTGTCTTGCGGCAATTGTGCAGCTGCATGTGCGCAATATGGTGCGCAGTGAGTCGACGACGTCGATTGTCTTTTGGTTCTCAATGTCCTGTACCGTAGCAGGCCTGTTGACCATTCCCTTTTCCGAGTGGGTGATGCCCAGCCCGACCGTCTTTATATTTCTTATTCTTGGCGGCTTGATTGGTGGCGTTGCGCAAGTGTTTTTGACCTCCTGCTACCGCTACGCCGATGCATCTCTTTTGGCACCATTTGACTATGCGTCAATGCTTTTTGCCTTGATCATTGGCTATACGGTTTTTGGCGAGGTGCCGACGCTGCCGATGATGATCGGCGCGAGTATCGTGATCTCTGCCGGGATTGCGATTATTTTGCGGGAGCGCGCCCTTGGGCTGAGCGCCGATCGGCGGCGCAAAACGGATACATTTTAATCAAATATCTTTTGCCAAAATGCACTTTTTGTCATGGACGCACGCCGCTCTTGCTCCTTTGCCACTGAGCGCCTCTGGGCGACGATCATTCGTTCCGCTTGCGCGGCGGCAAGAACACCCTCGGCTGCGCGTTCGACGGGAAAGGGCCCAATTCGACTTTCGCCGACAATATAGGTGATCGTTGTTTGAGAACTTCCAGGGACAGAGCGAAATTTGACACTCGCTTCGGTTTCAAGCCGATCAAAGGTGGTTTCGATCGCTTGCTTATAGGACTGTTTGCTGGTGGTGCCTTTGGCCTCAGTCCCGATGTCGATCACTGCGATGATCAGGCCTTTGTTTTCAAGCTGACCCGCTTCTGACAGGCGTTCGACCGTGATGCCAAGAGGGCGCAATGACGGGTTTTTCGTCACAAAATAAGCCCCAAGCGCAAGAATGGCCGGGGTCACGATAAACACCGTGATCAAAAGAATAACAATGGTGTCTTTTTTGAGCACAAGCGCCTCCCGCCAATCCGTTCAGAGACAGATTGGCAGAAAGGCCTTATTTCTTGGTTAAATTTAGCTGCGGACCAGCGTTTCGTAGCTTTCCGCGATGTCGCGGGTCAAAGCGCCCACTTCGAATGTGTAGCCCCCGATCTGACCGACAGGTGTAACCTCCGCTGCGGTCCCGGTCAGCCAGCATTGTTCAAACCCTTCGAGTTCTTCGGGCAGGATGCGACGCTCATGCACAGTGATGCCTTTTTGTTTGAGCATCTCGATCACGGTCTGGCGGGTGATACCATTGAGGATTGCGTCGGGGATTGGCGTGTGAACTTCGCCGTTTTTGACGAAAAAGATGTTCGCGCCAGTCGCCTCGGCCACATAGCCGCGATAATCCATAAACAGTGCGTCAGAACAGCCTTTGGCTTCGGCAGCGTGTTTGGACATGGTGCAGATCATGTAAAGGCCTGCGGCTTTTGCGGCGGTGGGGATGGTTTCGGGCGAGGGGCGTTTCCATTTTGCGATGTCGAGCTTGGCACCCTTCATTTTCGCGTCGCCGTAATACGCGCCCCATTCCCAAGCCGCGACTGCCATGCGCACGGGGTTCTTGTTCGACGCCACGCCCATGTCTTCGCCGGCACCGCGCCATGCGATCACACGGACATAGGCGTCGTCCCAACCATTGGCCTCAAGCACAGCATATTTCGCCGCCTCAATCTCTTCGACGGTGTAGGGGATCGGCATATCAAGCAGCGCGCCGGAGCGCAGAAGACGCTCGGAATGTTCGACGGATTTGAAGATCTTGCCATTATAGCAGCGCTCACCCTCGAATACGGACGAGGCATAATGCATCGCATGGGTCAGGATATGGACCTTGGCGTCTCGCCAATCGACCAATCCGCCATCCATCCAGATTTTGCCGTCCCGGTCTTCGTAGCTTCCCGCCATGAGGTATCTCCCTTTTTTCCGCCGCTTGAGTTCACGATAGTTGCGCAATAAGGTCGCTCAAAGGACTTATTATTGCGCGAAATCCCGGTTTCGCTATCAATTCAAACTTGGAATGTCAACAACACTGACTTAAAGTGGTCTCAAAATATGCAATTTGTGAACGGGGCATGACATGGCGGATGGCAAGGCAGGCGGGACAAAGGGCGGACAAGCGCTTTTGTTTCTCACAGATGAGCAGCTTCGAAAGGGGATCGAAGCCATGTTCTTTGCCTACCGTGGATTCACCGCCGACCCAGACCGCATTTTGGAGAAATACGGCTATGGCCGCGCTCATCACCGGGCAATCCATTTTATCAGCCGCGCGCCCGGAACCAATGTGAACAACTTGCTTGGCATTCTTGGCGTCACCAAACAATCTCTGAACCGTGTGCTGCGCGCTTTGATTGAGGACGGTTTGGTCGAAAGCCGGGTGGGGGTTCAGGACAAACGTGAACGCCACCTCTACCTGTCGGAGAGCGGTAAGGCTTTGGAAGCCGAACTGTCAGAAGCGCAACGCGCCCGGATGCGGGTGGCCTACCGCGAGGCGGGACACGAAGCTGTCGCTGGCTTTCGTCGAGTTCTTGAGGCAATGATGGACCCAGATCAGGCCGCATATTTTAATGCGATGGCAACGAAGGAGGACAAAGGGTGAGTGGTGAAATTCACCTTTTGATCGTCGATGACGACGAACGAATCCGGGGGCTTTTGCAAAAGTTTCTGATCCGTCATGGCTTTTGCGTGACCGCCGCGCGCGATGCCGCTCATGCGCGTCGATTGCTTGCGGGGCTTGAATTCGATTTGATCGTTTTGGACGTGATGATGCCCGGCGAAGATGGGATCAGCCTGACCCGCGATCTGCGCAGTAAAATCGCCACGCCGATCATGCTTTTGACCGCAAAGGGCGAAACCGAAGACCGCATTGCCGGGCTTGAAGCGGGGGCCGATGACTATCTGCCGAAACCGTTTGAGCCAAAGGAACTTTTGTTGCGGATCAATGCGGTTCTGCGTCGGATGCCTCAGATCGAAGAGATTGAAACGGCGCCGAAATATATTCATTTGGGCCGATTCCGCTACGATGTGGAGCGCGGGGAGCTTTGGGAGGGGGATCAGATCGTGCGTCTGACCGCGACCGAATCCCAGTTGATGCGGATTTTTGCCGCTGCCCCCGCCGAGCCCGTGACGCGCAATGATTTGGTCGAACGGCTTGGGCGCGATGGCGGTCAGGCGCAGGAGCGCGCCGTTGATGTTCAAATCACTCGCCTGAGACGCAAGATCGAGGATGATCCACGTCAACCGCGCTATTTGCAAACCGTGCGCGGATCGGGCTATATGCTGACCCCGGAATGAGACCAAAAGCCAAACGGGAACTGGTCAATTGGGGCGGTTTCCCTATATGCAGGTCACAAAGCAATCGGGAGCACATCAAATGAGCGAAACGCCAGTATCCGAGATGTCCTTTGAATCCGCTATGGCCGAACTTGATCAAGTTGTGGGCAAGCTGGAGCATGGTGATGTTGCGTTGGAAGACAGCATCAAACTCTATGAGCGTGGTGCTGCTTTGAAAGCGCATTGCGAGACCAAGCTGAAAGAAGCCGAAGAAAAGGTCGAAAAGATCACTGTTGGGCCTGATGGCACCGCTGCGGGCACCACGAAAGCCGAAGGCCTCTGATGCAAGACGATCTCGCACGCTGCAAAGCGGCTGTTGCGGCCTGTCTTGAGACGGCTTTGGCCCCGCTTGGGTCCATGCCGGTCGAGGAGGGGATGCGCTATGCCTTGAATGGTGGCAAGCGGTTGCGGGCGTTTTTGGTCATGGAGGGTGCGACCCTACATGGCGTGCCGCCTGAGCACTCCGTTTGGGCCGCCGCCGCGATTGAGGCGCTCCACGCCTATAGTCTTGTGCATGATGACCTGCCTTGTATGGACGACGACGACCTGCGCCGGGGCCAGCCGACGGTGCATAAACGGTGGGATGAGGCGACAGCTGTGCTTGTCGGAGATGCGCTTCAGAGCCTTGCGTTCGAGTTATTGACCCGCCCTGAAATGGTGGTTTCTAGCCAAATTAGGGTCGAATTGATCGCCTCTTTGGCCAAATCATCGGGGGTTCAAGGCATGGTTTTGGGCCAAGCCCAAGACATCGCTGCTGAGACCTCAAAGACACCGCTCGGTCTGGCGCAGATCACCGAGCTTCAGGGCCATAAAACCGGCGCGTTGATTGAATGGTCCGCTTGCGCCGGGGCCATCCTTGGTGGGGCCGATCCTGCGTCGCTGCGTGCCTATGCTAAGGCGCTGGGACTTGCCTTTCAAATCCACGATGACATTTTAGATGTCGAGGGCGATGTTGCCAAAACCGGCAAAGCCGTGGGCAAAGATGCCGACGCCGGGAAGGCGACATTCGTGTCTCTGCTCGGTCTTGATGAGGCCAAAGCCCGTGCTGAACGCCTTGTGGAACAAGCCTGTGCGGCATTGAGCCCCTATGGAAGCCGCGCCGAACCCTTGCGAGACCTTGCCCGCTTCGTTATTTCGCGGGAAACCTGAGAAAGCGAGACGCTATGTCTGACCGTCCAGCCACACCCACCCTAGACCGTGTTCATGTTCCGGCCGATCTCAAGGCCCTGTCCGATCCGGAGCTAAAGCGTCTGGCGCATGAGTTGCGGCAGGAAACCATTTCCGCCGTCTCTGTGACGGGCGGTCATCTGGGCGCTGGGCTGGGTGTGGTCGAATTGACCGTGGCACTGCATGCGGTGTTTGATGCGCCAAAAGATCGTCTGATCTGGGACGTGTCGCACCAATGCTACCCGCATAAAATCCTCACCGGACGCCGTGACCGTATCCGCACCTTGCGGACCGAAGGTGGCCTGTCCGGCTTCACCAAGCGCTCGGAAAGCCCCTATGATCCCTTTGGTGCGGCGCATAGTTCGACCTCGATTTCCGCTGCTCTGGGCTTTGCCGTGGCGCGCGATCTGGGCGGTGCGCCCGAGAATGGGATCGGCGATGCCATTGCGGTGATTGGCGATGGGTCGATGTCGGCTGGTATGGCCTTTGAGGCAATGAACAATGCGGGCCATTTGGGCAAACGGCTGATCGTGATCCTCAACGACAATGAAATGTCGATTGCGCCGCCCACGGGTGCGCTGTCCTCCTATCTCACCCGTCTTTATGCGGGGGCGCCGTTCCAGGAGTTGAAGGCCGCAGCAAAAGGCGCTGTCTCGCTTTTGCCGCATCCGTTCCAAGAGGGGGCCAAACGCGCCAAGGAAATGCTTAAGGGCATGACTGTCGGCGGCACCTTGTTTGAAGAGTTGGGATTTTCCTATGTCGGGCCGATTGATGGTCACGATCTGGATCAGCTTCTGTCGGTGTTGCGCACCGTGAAAGCGCGTGCGACCGGGCCGATCCTGATTCATGCGATCACCCAGAAAGGCAAAGGCTACGCCCCTGCCGAAGGTCGCCCCGACAAAGGTCATGCCACCGGCAAATTCGACATGGTCACGGGAGAGCAGAAAAAGGCCAAATCCAACGCGCCGTCTTACACTTCTGTGTTTGCCAAAGCGCTGATCCAAGAGGCCGGGTTCGACGATAAAATCGTCGCCGTCACGGCGGCCATGCCGGATGGCACAGGGCTTAATCTCTTTGCCGAACGATTCCCGACTCGCTGTTTTGATGTGGGCATCGCCGAACAGCATGGCGTGACGTTTTGCGCCGGTCTGGCTGCGGGCGGAATGAAGCCGTTTTGCACGATGTATTCGACCTTCCTTCAGCGTGGCTATGATCAGGTCGTCCATGATGTAGCCATTCAGCGGCTGCCTGTGCGCTTTGCGATTGATCGCGCGGGACTTGTTGGCGCCGATGGGGCGACCCATGCGGGATCTTTTGACGTGGCGTTTCTCGCCAACCTGCCCGGCATGGTGGTGATGGCGGCCGCCGATGAGGCGGAGCTTGTCCATATGGTTGCCACTGCTGCCGCGCATGATGACGGTCCCATCGCCTTTCGCTATCCGCGTGGCGAAGGCGTGGGCGTGCAGATGCCTGAACGCGGTGTGCCGCTTGAGATTGGCAAAGGTCGTGTTGTGGTTGAGGGCACGCGCGTGGCGCTTTTGTCCTTTGGAACACGTCTCGAATCCAGCCTAAAAGCGGCTGAAAACCTTGCTGCCAAAGGCGTTTCCTGTACCGTGGCCGACGCGCGCTTTGCCAAACCTCTCGATCATGATTTGATCCGTGATCTGGTCGCAAACCATGAGGCCCTGATCACTATTGAAGAAGGCGCTGTCGGTGGATTTGGGTCACATGTGGCCGATTTTCTGGCAAATGAGGGTCTGTTTGATCGCGGCCTCAAATTCCGCTCGATGACCTTGCCGGACACATTCATTGATCAGGCAAGCCCTGAGGCGATGTATGCCATGGCAGGTCTCAACACGCCGGACATTGAGGCCAAAGTGCTGTCCGCTCTTGGTGTGACCGATCTGTCGAGCAAACGCGCCTAGGGGGTGGCTTTGCCAGATTTGCAAGGCGGCTATGAGCAAAGCATCGCGCCCTTCTTGTTGAACCGCGGGGCTGAATAGGGGAAGTGTGATACGCACTCTGTTCAGGACTCACCACAATGGCAACCGCCTCCTTCGCCCCCTCTGCTACGCACCCGGGGATCGTCCTTTTTGCGCTCGCGATGGGTGGGTTTGCGATTGGAACAACCGAATTTTCTTCGATGAGCCTTTTGCCTTTCATGGCAGAGGGGTTGGACATAACGGAAGCCACGGCAAGCCGGTTGATTTCGGCCTATGCATTGGGCGTGGTCGTTGGCGCGCCTTTGATCGCTGTGGCCGCAGCGCGGATTGAGCGGCGGCTTTTGCTCATCGGTCTTATGGTGGCTTTTTGTCTGACGCATATTTTGTCTGCGCTTGCCGCCAATTATCCGATGATGTTGGTCGCGCGGTTTCTCAGCGGTGTGCCGCATGGGGCCTATTTCGGTGTTGCGGCTCTTATGGCGGCGTCCTTGGCGGGGCCGAAAAATCGCGGCAAGGCGGTGGCACGGCTTATGTTAGGGCTGACCGTGGCGACGGTTGTCGGTGTGCCCGTCGCGAATGTGTTGGGGCAAACGGTGGGCTGGCGTTGGGCCTTTGCTTTGGTCGGGGTTTTAGCTGCGATTACGGCGCTGATGATCCTGATCTTTGCTCCGAAAACTGAGATTGGCACGGGCTCCAATGCGTTGAGTGAGCTGGACGCACTTAAGAACCGTCAGGTACTTTTGACGCTGTTGAGCGGAGCCATTGGATTTGGTGGCTTTTTTGCCTTTTATACCTATCTGACCTCAACGCTTATCGACGTGACCCATGTCACCGAGGGCAGCATTCCACTCTATCTCGCTCTGATGGGTGCAGGGATGACAATTGGCGCGCTTTTGGCCGGGTGGGCGGCGGATCGAGCGCTCAATGTCTCGGTCTTTGCCACCTTGTTCATCAACATCGCGTTGCTGTTGATCTATCCCATGATCGCTGATCGGGCCTATGCGATGGCGGTTCTGGTGCTCGCCTTGGGCATCGCGAACGGGTATCCGATCCTGCTCCAGACCCGATTGATGGATGTGGCACGCGACGCGCAATCGCTTGCTGCGTCTTTGCATCACGCGGCTTTTAATGCTGCCAATGCTCTGGGGCCTTTCGCAGCCTCCCTCTTTATTGCCAAAGGCTATGGGTTTCCCTCGTCAGGCTATGTCGGTGCCGTGCTTACATTTGCAGGCGTCATCCTTTATGCGGTGACGGTGTTCGACCATCGCCGGAACTGGCAAAACAGTCACTGATCCTGCGCCAAAAGCGCCTTTAGACCCGTTTTGTAATCGGGATAGATCAGTTTCACGTCCAAATCTCGCTTCATCTTTTCATTGCTGACTTTTTTGCTTTCGGCATAAAAGCTACGGGCCATCGGCGTCATGTCGGCGGTTTCAAAATCTTCTTCTGGTGGCAAAGGCAGACCCAAAAGTTCGGCTGCATAGCCGATCACATCTTCTGGTGGCACGGGCAGATCATCGCAGACATTGTAAATGCCGCTAAGTTCGGGTCGATGAATCGCGGCCTCAAGCACTTGAGCGATGTCTTCCACATGGATGCGCGAAAAAATTTGGCCTTGTTTGATGATCCGACGCGCTGTGCCGGAGCGGACTTTGGCAAACGGACCACGTCCGGGGCCATAAATGCCAGCAAGGCGGAAAATCGACAGATTAAGACCCAAATCACGCGCAAAAGACTGCCAAGCGGCCTCGGCTTCGACCCGAGCGATCCCGCGTTTTGTGGCGGGGGTGAGGGCCGTTTCCTCTGTCACCCAATTCCCCCCGTGATCACCGTAAACGCCGGTGGTCGACAGATACCCAACCCACGTCAAATGTGGTGCAGCTTCCACCAAGGCTTCTCGATAATGGTGCAACATCGGGTCACCGTCAGGGCCGGGCGCGGCGGATACCAAAAGATGTGTGGCTTGGGACAGTTGTGGCGAAATCGGGTCTTGTCCGAGCACCAGTGGGGTCACGCCTGCGCTGTCAAATTCTTGTGCTCTGTCTGCGCTACGGGTTGTACCTGTGATTGCCCAGCCTTGGGACAAAAGACGGCGCGCAAGAGCCTGGGCGCTATAGCCATGGCCGAAGGAAAACAGGTGCGGTTGGGTCATTGTTGGCCTCTCGTGTCTGATCTCAGGTCACATCTCTGGGCCTTGCGCCCGTCGCCCACTTGGTCTCAATTGGACAGCAAGGCTGATTTCTCAGCATTCGACAAAACGGACCCCAAGAGCAATGAGGGACCGTCTTACCGTAAGAGGATATAAGAGTGAATACGACAAGCAAAAGCCTCGCCCTTGAGACACCGCCCTTAATCGCGCCGCGCAATTTTACCGATCCGGCGGCAGCGGTCGCGTTCCTTGAAGAACTCTATTTCGAGGCCACATCGTTTTTGGCGGAAAAGTTCTCCCAAGTGGCCAGCGGGCAGGCACCCACCGCGCGCTACCGGGCCTTTTATCCCGAAATCCGCGTTGTGACGACCTCCTATGCCGCAATGGACAGCCGCTTGTCGTTTGGGCATGTCGCCAAGCCGGGGATGTATTCCACAACGATCACGCGCCCGGATTTGTTTCGCAATTACCTCACCCAACAAATCAAACAGATCGTGCGCAATCATGGTGTGAGCGTCGAAATTGGCATCTCTGACACGCCGATGCCGGTGCATTTTGCTGTCGCCAACGACGAATCCGTGACCGTCCCGCAAGAGGGAGTCATGTCCTACCCGCTGCGCGATGTATTTGATGTGCCGGATTTGACCACCACCCATGACGATATCGTCAACGGGTTTGGCTTTCTGCATGAGGACGGCTCGGCCGCGCTTGCGCCCTTTACGGCGCAGCGGATTGATTACTCACTGGCCCGTCTGTCCCATTATACTGCGACGGATGCGAGCCATTTTCAGAACCATGTGTTGTTCACCAACTATCAATTCTATGTCTCGGAATTTGAGGCCTATGCCCGTCAGGTCCTGGCCGATCCGAACAGCGGTTACACAAGTTTCGTCTCAACCGGGAATGTCGAGATTTTTGATGCCGAGACGGAGATTCCGCCCACGACCAAAACGCCGCAAATGCCGACCTATCATTTGAAGCGTGCGGATGGGTCGGGGATCACTTTGGTCAATATCGGCGTGGGTCCGTCGAATGCCAAAACCGCAACCGATCATATCGCGGTGCTGCGGCCTCATGCCTGGATCATGGTCGGACATTGCGCCGGTCTTCGCAATTCTCAGCGGCTGGGTGATTTCGTTTTGGCGCACGCCTATCTGCGTGAAGATCATGTGCTGGATGCGGACCTGCCGGTCTGGGTGCCGATCCCAGCCTTGGCGGAAATTCAGACCTCTTTGGAAACCGCTGTCGAACAGGTGACCAAATTGGAGGGCTACGAGTTAAAGCGGATCATGCGCACCGGCACGGTGGCGACGATTGACAACCGCAACTGGGAATTGCGCGATCAATCCGGACCGGTTCAGCGTCTCAGTCAGTCGCGGGCCATCGCCCTTGATATGGAATCTGCCACCATTGCCGCCAACGGATTCCGGTTCCGGGTGCCCTATGGCACGTTGCTTTGCGTGTCTGATAAGCCGCTTCATGGTGAGCTAAAGTTACCCGGTATGGCCTCTGATTTCTACAAATCACAGGTTGCGAGGCATCTTTTGATCGGCATTCGTTCGATGGAAATCCTCCGTGAAATGCCGATCGAGCGCATTCACAGCCGCAAATTGCGGTCATTTGAGGAGACCGCTTTCCTTTAAGGGAGGTTTTTTCACCCAAAATGCGCGAAAACATACCGCTCTGTTACACTAGGCGTTGTGCGGCCCCTCAATATTCGCTTAGAAATGCGCAATAACCCTCTACTGCATGGGGGACTACGAGGAGATACAGACATGTCGAAACCGATGACCAAGACCCAACTCGTTGCTGCTCTCGCCGAAGAGATGGGCTCCGACAAAAAATCTGCAGGGGCTGCTCTTGATGCAATCACTGCGCTCATCACCAAAGAAGTTTCCGGCGGTGGCGCTGTGACCCTTCCGGGTGTTGGCAAAATTTATTGCCGTGAACGTCCTGCACGCATGGTCCGCAACCCGCAAACGGGTGACCAGATGCCGAAAGACGCCGACAAGGTTGTGAAAATGACCATCGCCAAAGCGTTGAAAGACAGCGTAAACGGCTAATCGGTCGATTGAGTTATTTCTGGGAGGGGTCGCGCACAGTCGCGGCCCTTCTTCGTTTGGGGGCATGATATGGATATCAGAGCGATCGTAATGGGGTTGGCCTTCGTGCTGATGTGGTCCTCGGCCTTCACATCGGCTCGGATTATCGTTGCAGATGCGCCAGCGCTTGCGGCCTTGTCTGTGCGGTTTGCCCTTTCTGGTTTGGCGGGGGTGGCGCTGGCCAAACTGCTTGGTCAATCGTGGAATTTTACCCGTACACAATGGAAAAGCATCGTCCTCTTTGGTCTGTGCCAAAACGTTGCCTATCTGGGCCTGTATTTTTTGGCGATGCGGACGGTTGAGGCCTCCCTTGCGGCGGTTCTTGCCTCATCCATGCCGCTTGTCGTGGCTTTGCTTTCAACCCTAATCCTGCGCGAAACTCCTAAACCTATGGCGATCTTTGGCCTCGTGTTGGGGTTCATGGGGGTGTTGATCATCATGAGAACGCGCTTGTCGAGTGGCAGTGATCTTGTGGGGATTGCCATGTGTAGTGTCGGCACTGTCGCGCTTGCGATTGCGATGCTGGCTGTGCGGTCGACGAATGCCGGAGGCAATGTTTTGATGGTGGTTGGTGTGCAAAGTCTGATCGGATCGATTGTGCTTGCTGTGCTTTCCCCGGCGATTGACACCTATGAGCTCACCATGTCCGCCAAATTGGTCTGGGCAATGCTCTATACAACCTTCGTTCCGGGGCTCATGGCCACTTGGATTTGGTTCAAACTGGTTGAGCGCATTGGAACCGTCAAATCCGCAGCCTTCCACTTTCTCAACCCGTTTTTTGGCGTCGCGATCGCGGCGCTGTTGCTGGGCGAACATGTCAGCCAATGGGATATTTACGGCGTTTTGACCATCATGGCGGGCATTTTAGCGGTTCAAATGTCTAAGGCATGATTGGGGTCTTATTCGGCCCCAAATCTACCTCGCAACCCTTCGCCAACTTGACCACGATGCAGCAGCAGGTGATCCAAAATCACGCAAGCCATCATTGCTTCGCCCACAGGTACAGCGCGGATGCCGACACAGGGGTCATGACGCCCCTTGGTGATCAGGTCGGTGTTTTCGCCCGCCTGAGTGATCGTTTTGCGCGAGGTGAGGATCGAGGAGGTGGGTTTCACCGCAAACCGCACAACAAGGTCTTGCCCGGTCGAAATCCCGCCAAGAATGCCACCGGCATGATTAGACCCAAATTCAGGCCCATTTGGCCCCATCCGCATCTCGTCGGCGTTCTCTTCACCAGACAGGCACGCAGCATTCATACCTTCGCCAATTTCGACGCCTTTCACTGCGTTGATCGACATCATCGCTGCGGCCAAATCCGTGTCTAACTTGGCGTAAATCGGTGCGCCAAGCCCGGCGGGCGCGCCTTTTGCGACCACCTCGATGATGGCTCCAATCGAGGACCCGCTTTTGCGAACACCATCAAGATAAGTGGCCCATGTTTCGGCCGTTTTGGCGGAGGGCACCCAAAACGGGTTGTTGTCGATCTCAGAGAAATCGCGTTCTCCTTCGATCCCATGCGGGCCGATCTGGGTCATGTAGCCCTTGATCTCAAGGCCCGGCACCAATTCGGCCAAAACCGCGCGTGCAATACCGCCAGCGGCGACACGCGCCGCGGTTTCGCGCGCACTGGAGCGACCGCCCCCGCGATAATCGCGGATGCCATATTTTTGGAAATAGGTGATATCGGCATGGCCCGGACGAAAGGCTTGCGCGATCTCACCATAATCCTTTGAGCGTTGATCGGTGTTGCGGATCATCAATTGGATCGGTGTGCCCGTGGTCTTACCCTCAAACACCCCAGACAGGATTTCCACTTGGTCCGGTTCGCGCCGCTGAGTGGTGTATTTCGATGTTCCCGGCTTGCGTTTATCAAGCCAGACCTGAAGCATGTCCTCATTGATGGCGATACCTGGAGGACAGCCGTCCACTGTCGCGCCAAGCGCCGGACCATGGCTTTCGCCCCATGTTGTGAAACGAAACAGATGTCCGAATGTGTTCATGCTCATCGGGTGCTCCTCAGGTTTCCCCTGCTTTACCCGATGTCACATCCTTGAGCAATCAAGGGAAGTCATTCTGTGGCGCACATAAAGCGCATCCTGAACCAACCTGTCTCTCCCGCAATGTCGGAGGGGCTTGAACTTCTCTCAAAGGGGCAATAGCGTGACCGACACCTCGGGGTGCCCGTGTGCAACACGGCTGAGATGCGAAAGCGGACCCGTTGAACCTGAACCGGCTAACACCGGCGGAGGGAAGGTATCAGCGATCACCATTCGCCACCTTTTTCTTCGCCCATTTTTGAATGGAGCGAGCCATGAAATATGGATTTACACTTGCGGCACTGGTTGCGGCCTCGGCGGCTCACGCAGACCCTTTGACCATCTATGCCCCCGACTATTTTGCCTCGGAGTGGGGTCCCGGCCCGGCGATCAAGGCGGCGTTTGAGGCCGAATGCGACTGTGAGATTGAATATGTCACGGGTGATTTGCTGCCTCGGATTCTGTTGGAAGGCGAGCGGACCAAGGCGGATGTGGCCATCGGTTTCAATTCCGATGTGACCAAGAAAGCCCGTGAAACCGGGCTTTTCGCGCCGCACGGGCTGGACCTGTCGCCGTTGACCCTGCCGCTTGAGTGGACGGACGACACGTTTTTGCCATTCAACTGGAGCTACACGGCCTTTGTCTATGACAACACCAAAATCAAAAATCCGCCGACGTCCTTCCATGACTTGGTGAATTCAGATGAGAATTGGTCCATCGCAATCCAAGACCCGCGCACGTCGATCTCGGGGCTGGCTTTGGTGTTGTGGGGCAAGGAGGTATTCGGGGACGACGCCAAAGCGGAATGGGCAAAATTGGCACCGAAAGTCACCACAGTGACCAAGGGCTGGTCCGAAGCCTACGGCCTGTTTACCGATGGTGAGGTGGACATGGTACTCTCCTACACGACCTCACCCGCCTACCACATCATCGCTGAAGAGGATGCCACCAAGTCCGCCGCACTGTTTGACGAAGGCCACTATTTCATGGTCGAACTCGCCGCAAAGCTGAAAGGCACCGATCAACCGGAGCTTGCGGATGCGTTCATGGCCTTTATCCTCTCTCCGACGTTCCAAAACATCATTCCGACGGCGAACTGGTCCTATCCTGCCGCTTTGCCACGCGATCAATGGCCGGATGCGTTCTCCGAATTGAACTATCCGGAAAAGGCCATTTTCCTGAATGAAGACGAAGCGGATGCGTTGCGGGACGAGGCGATTGCCGAATGGCGCACCGCGTTTTCGCAATAAGGCTTTGGCCGGGGCTCATCGCTGCGGCTTTGGTCGCAGCCTTGAGCCTTGGCACTCTGGGCGTTGTCGCGCTTCGGGCTGAAAGCTTTTCAACCCTGTCTAAATTTGACTGGATGGCGGTGCGGTTCACCGTTGTTCAGGCGCTGATCTCTGCGGGCCTGTCGGTGATCTTGGCGGTTCCCGTCGCACGCGGTTTGGCGCGGCGTGATTTTTATGGGCGTCGTCTTTTGATCACCCTTTTGGGTGCGCCATTTATCCTGCCGACGATTGTCGCCATCCTCGGCTTGACTGCGGTGTTCGGCAAAACGGGATTTGTCTCGATCGCGCTCAATTGGGCTGGATTAGAGCCGATTTCGATCTACGGTTTCCATGGTGTGATCCTTGCGCATGTGTTCTTTAATCTGCCGCTTGCAACGCGGTTGTTGCTTCAGGGTTGGGGCGCCATCCCGTCCGAGAGGTTCCGCCTTGCGGCGTCGCTTAATTTCTCTCCGCGCGACATGTTTCGCCACATCGAAGGACCGATGCTCAAAGAGATCATGCCCGGCGCGTTTGCTGTCATTTTTCTGATTTGCACCACCTCTTTTGCCGTCGCTCTGACTTTTGGTGGCGGACCGAAAGCCACCACCGTTGAACTCGCAATCTACGAGGCGTTTCGCTATGATTTCAACCTCGGTAAAGCCTCACTTTTGGCGCTGATCCAAGTGGTGATCTGTGCGGTTGCTGCCTTTGTATCGCTGAAATTTCGGGTTCCCCAGGTGGGAGGGGCTGGGTTGGATCGCCCTGTGCAGCGGTTCGATGTTCATAAGTTGAGCGCACGGGGGGTGGATTTGTTTTGGATCATGATGGTCAGTCTCTTCTTGCTCCTGCCGCTTCTGGCCATCGTCCTGCGTGGCGCATATGGGGTGTTTGATCTGCCCATCTCCGTTTGGTCTGCGGCCCTGCGTTCCCTTGTGACGGCCCTTGGATCGGCCGCATTGGCGATCATCTTGTCCCTGTCGCTTAGTCTCTCGGCACTGCGCTGGCGGTGGTTGGAAGGCATCGGCATGACGGCCATTGCAGCCTCGCCGCTGGTCATGGGCACAGGGCTTTACATAGTGCTTTTTGCTGTGGCCGATCCGGCGGATTGGGCTTTGTTCATCACTGCTTTGGTCAATGCGGTGATGTCCTTGCCGTTTATTTTGCGCGCGATTGGGCCCGCTTTGGCGACAACGGAGCGAACTTATGGGCGCTTGTCCGACAGTCTTGGGCTGATGGGATGGACCCGCGTGCGGCTTGTTCTGTGGCCCAGGTTGCGCGGGCCTGTGGGCTTTTCGGCCGGGTTGGCTGCGGCGCTGTCGATGGGGGATCTTGGTGTGATCGCCCTTTTTGCGCGCCCTGACTCCGCAACACTCCCGCTGCAAATCTACCGCTTGATGGGGTCTTACCGGATGGATCAGGCGATGGGGGCGTCTTTACTGCTTCTTGGGCTGAGTTTGGCTTTGTTTTATATCTTTGATCTTTGGGGGAGACGCCGTGCTTGAGTTCCGAAATCTGCGCCTAACGCAGGGCGATTTTACTCTCACCGCTGATTTCCAAGTGCCAAAAGGCGCGCGGGTGGCGGTGATTGGACCTTCGGGGGCGGGAAAATCGACGCTTCTGTCGCTCATCGGGGGATTTGAGGCCCCTGATGACGGCGACATTCTTTGGCGGGGCAAGCCCTTTGGCCTATCCGCGCCTTTTGAACGCCCGATTTCACACCTGTTTCAGGACAACACGCTTTTTGCTCATATGACTGCGGCGCAGAATGTCGGGCTTGGGCTTAGGCCAAGTTTGCGCCTGTCCAAATCTGAGCAGAGCGCAGTATCCGAGGCGCTGCGGGCCGTGGGACTTGAGGGTTTAGAAACCCGGCGCCCGGGTGCGCTTTCGGGCGGACAGCAAAGCCGCGTGGCTTTGGCGCGCGTCCTTGTGCAGCAAAAGCCGTTGATCCTGTTGGATGAGCCGTTTTCGGCGCTTGGTCCGGCGATGCGGCATGAGATGATTGATCTGGCGAAAGAGGTGTCGGAGCGCTTAGGGGCGACGATGTTGATGGTCACCCATGATGTGTCGGATGTGGACCGTTTCGCCGATCTGGTGATTTGGGTGGAGGGCGGGACCTGTCAACCGCCACGGCCATGGGCAGAGATGAAAGCGGACCCGCCACAGGGACTTTTGGATTACATCGGCACATGAAAAAAGCGCCCCAAATTGGGGCGCTTTCTCATTTCTAACTCTTCGGTCGCTTAAAGCGACGTCTTTTTGCCTTTATGCGGCGCCCAGAGTTTTTTGTTGGTCAGGTAGAGCAAAGAGGTCAGCAGCACCAAGAAGGTCACGGCCATAAAGCCGGCCCGCTTGCGTGCCATCATCTTCGGCTCAGCGGCCCACATCAAAAAGGCAGCTACGTCTTCGGCTTCATGGTGCAGCTCATTGGAGTGACCATCAGCATATTCGACGTCTTCCCCGTAAAGGGGCGGAGCCATGGCGATCCAACCGGTCGAGAACGCGGTGTTTTCGTAATAGGTGGTGCCAGCTTCGACCTTTTCCTCACCGGTGTAGCCGGTCAGGATGGAGACGATGTGCTCCGGGCCACCAATGCCTTTGAGGAACTGGTTGATGCCAGTGCCGTAAGGACCGTGAAACCCCGCACGCGCCTTTGCCATCAAGGACAGGTCAGGTGCGTTTTGCGAATTGTTGGCCGGGAAGTGGTCGTTCGCGGTCAACGGGCGCGCAGCACCTTCGTTATAGTCGAAAAGCTGCATGTTGGAGGCTTCGTCATTCACCGACAACTGGGCCGCATAAGCGCGGACCTGATCTTCGGGGAGTGCCGGGCCACCTTCGTCGGCCAGCGTACGGATCGGCACGAATTTCATGCCGTGACACGCCGAACAGACCTCGGTGTAAACTTGCAGACCGCGCTGAAGCTGCATCTGGTCAAATTTACCGAACGGTCCTTCGAAGGAGAAATCCACATCATGGACATGTCCGCCTTCGCCTGCGGCGATCGCCCCACCGGTGGACAAAGCCAGCGCGGTGAGGGCGGAGAGGGTAAGTTTCTTCATCATCGTCCCTGTTTCCTTTCTCACTCGGCCGCGCCCGGGTAATGGGCGGCAAAGTCTTCTTCGATCGTGGCCGGAGTCGGCAGCGGTTTCTCGATCACACCCAAGAGCGGGAGGATGACGAAGAAGTAAGCGAACCAATAGGTTGCACCGATCAGCGAGATATACGGGTAAATCCCATCGGTCGGCATGGCACCCACCCACATCAGCACAACGAAATCGACGGCCAACAGTGCAAACCACCATTTGAACATCGGGCGGTATTTGCCCGAACGCACCGACGATGTGTCGAGCCAAGGCACGAGAGCCATGGCGATGATCGCGCCAAACATGGCCAAGACGCCGAAGAATTTCGCATCAACGATGCCGCCGGTGATGAAGGAGACCGCTTGCACGGCCCAAACATCCGCCGTGAAGGCACGCAGGATGGCGTAGAACGGCAGGAAGTACCATTCCGGCACAATATGCGCAGGCGTCGAAAGCGGGTTTGCTTCGAGGTAGTTGTCCGGGTGGCCGAGGAAGTTCGGCATAAAGCCAACAACCGCGAAGAACACGACCAAAACCACGCCGAGCGCGAAGAGGTCTTTGATCACGAAATACGGCCAGAAGGGCAGGGTGTCTTTCTTGGCTTCGGCTTTCGAGGTGCGGCGTACTTCAACACCCGTCGGGTTGTTGTTGCCGGTGGTGTGGAAGGCCCAGATGTGAACGATCACAAGGCCCGCAATCACGAAGGGCAGCAAATAGTGCAGCGAGAAGAAGCGGTTCAGCGTGGCGTTGTCCACAGCCGGCCCACCCAAGAGCCAGGTTTGGATCGGTTCGCCCACAAAGGGGATCGCGCCAAACAGGCCGGTGATCACGGTGGCGCCCCAGAAGGACATTTGACCCCAAGGCAAAACGTAACCCATAAAGCCGGTTGCCATCATCAACAGGTAGATGATCATGCCGATGATCCAAGTGATCTCACGCGGGGCTTTGTAAGACCCGTAGTAGAGACCGCGGAAGATGTGCAGATACACGGCAAAGAAGAACATCGACGCACCGTTGGCGTGCAAGTAGCGCAGCATATGACCGCCGTTCACGTCACGCATGATATGTTCGACAGAGGCAAAGGCCATATCGACATGCGGCGTGTAATGCATCACCAAGACAATGCCGGTGACGATCTGAAGCCCAAGGCAGAACGCGAGCACGATGCCCCAGATCCACATCCAGTTCAGGTTTTTCGGGGTCGGGATCATCAAGGTGCCGTGGATCAGGCCGATGATCGGAAGGCGAGACTCGACCGCCTTGGTGAAGCCCGTCTTGGGCTCATAATGGTCGTGCGGAATACCAGACATAAGTTCCTCCCTCAGCCCAGAACGATTTCGGTGTCGCCATCAAAAGCAGCGACAGGAATATCGAGGTTGCGCGGAGCCGGACCTTTGCGGATACGGCCAGCAGTGTCGTAATGCGACCCGTGACAGGGGCAGAACCAGCCACCGAAATCACCGGCGCCATCGCCCAGAGGCACACAGCCAAGGTGGGTGCAAACACCCATCATCACCAACCATTCACCCGCTTCATCAAGCGTGCGGTTTTCGTCGATGGCGGTTGCGTCAGCGGCGATGTTGGCGTTTTCAGCTTTTGGATCAACAAGATCGCTCAGCTCAACTGCGCGGCCCATGTCGATCTCGTCTTGGGTGCGGCGGCGGATGAACACCGGCTTGCCGCGCCATTTGACGGTCAGCTGTGTGCCAACTTCGACGCCGCTGATGTCAACACGGATCGACGACAGCGCCTGAACATCGGCAGAGGGGTTCATTTGATTGACCAGCGGCCAGACGGCGGCGCCTGCGGCGACTGCACCTGCGCCACCAGTGGCGTAGTACAGGAAATCGCGGCGGGTGCCTTCGTGTTCTTCTACATGGGACACGAGCAAATCTCCATTGTCTCAAGCCGGGTCCGTCCGGCGAATGCATGAGAGGCCGCAATTGGATGCAGCCCTTCCGGGCCGCTTTTAGCGAGGCGATGCGCTCACGTCCAGCATACAATGGGGCGCAAAGGCGCGCGATCTGTCGCGGTGTGGCGCAAGAGGAACGACATTTTGGGTTTCGCATGATCTGTGACCGCTAACGAAACCGAAAATGCCATAACTTAAGGAAAAACCACCGGAATCGCTAAGGTTTCCCATTTGGGATACCGCGTCATGATGGCTGCAAAGCGATCTGATGCGAGAAAGCGGTCAAGCCATCCGCGCACCCCCGGCCAGTCCTGCGCGTCAAACCATGCGCGATCCACATTCGCGTATTGCCGCACAAAGGTGATCGTGGCCAGATCGGCAAAGCTCGGTTGGTTCCCATAGAGCCAAGGGGTCACTTGGAGTTGGGCCTCTACGCGCTGCAAAATCTGTGCCGCCGTGCCGCGTTCGGCCACTGGATCAGCGCCGTTATAGCGCGGGGCGTATTTGTAGCGATCCAGCGCGAATTTGAACGGGCCTTCGATGATAGCGATCCAATCCCGCCCTTCTGGCGGCATATCCAAAAGCCCCTCAGGGTCATTTTGTGCCAAGGCCCAGTCCATAATGTCGCGGCTTTCGTCGATCACGCGATCTTTGAGGATCAGCACAGGTACAGTGCCTTTGGGCGAGGCGGCCAACATCTCTTGCGGCTTGTCGCGCAACAGGATCTCCCGCAGTTCGACCTCAATCCCGGCGCTCAAAATCGCAAGACGTGCGCGCATGGCATAAGGGCAGCGGCGGAAGGAATAGAGGATCGGCCTCATGTTTGACTTCACTTAGGCTAAGAGTTGCGTGCCTTTGACGCCGCGTATCGTGGCTCTGACAATCGCGCCTTCGGTTTGTGGAGTGGCGAAGGTGACTTCGGTGAATTGTTCGGTCCGACCCATATGCGGGTTTTCCATGAGAATGATGTGGTCCCGCCCAATTTGCGCCTCAAGGTGGCGTTGCACCTGAACATCTCCGGCCTCCCGCAACCGTGCGGCGCGGGCTTTGATGACAGTCCCGTTCACCTGATTGGGAATCTTCGCGGCGGGTGTGCCTTCGCGTTTGGAATAGGGAAAGACATGCAGCCAAGTGAGGTCGCAATCGCTCACCAATTTCAACGAATTCTCAAAATGCGCTTCGGTTTCGGTCGGAAATCCGGCGATGATATCGGCACCAAAGGTCATATCCGGGCGCAGTTTGCGGGCCTCTTCGCAAAACCGGATCGCATCGTCGCGCAAATGGCGGCGAGCCATACGTTTGAGAATCAGGTCATCGCCATGCTGAAGCGACAGGTGCAAATGCGGCATCAAACGCGGCTCGGTTGCAATCGCCTGCATCAGCATCTCGTCGGCCTCGATGGAATCGATCGAACTGATCCGCAGACGCGGCAGGTCCGGCACCAGTTTCAAAATCCGCATCACCAGATCGCCGAGATGCGGTTCTGCCGGTAAATCTGCCCCCCAAGAGGTCAGATCGACCCCGGTCAGCACCACCTCATTATAGCCTTTGTCCACCAGCCGTTTGATCTGATCGACCACAACACCGGCGGGCACAGAGCGGGAATTGCCGCGACCATAGGGGATGATGCAAAAGGTGCAGCGGTGATCACAGCCATTTTGCACCTGAACATAGGCGCGAGAGCGGGTGCCGAAACCGTCGATCAAATGTCCGGCAGTTTCTGTCACCGACATGATGTCATCGACTTGAACGCGCTCAGTCTGGCCAATGAAATCCGGGCCCATGCGAGACCATGTTTCGGGCTGCATCTTTTCCGTATTGCCGATGACCAAATCGACCTCGGCCATTTTGGTAAAGGTCTCTGGTTCCGTCTGGGCGGCACAGCCCGTGACGATGATTTTGGCCTCGGGATTGTCGCGTCTGAGTTTGCGAATCTCTTGCCGGGCTTTGCGCACGGCTTCTGCTGTCACGGCGCAAGTGTTGATCACCACGGCGTTTTCAACCCCCGCTTTCGCGGCGAGGTCTTTCATCGCTTCGGTTTCATAGGCGTTGAGGCGACAGCCGAGTGTCGCGAATATAGGCGGTTTTGTGGACATCAGACGCGCTCCAGAAAGGAGGCATCAAATTCTGCTTTGAACACCAATTGTGTCGGTCCGGTCATCCAAACACCATCCTCACGCCAATCGAGCGTCAGCCAGCCGCCATCGACCTCCATCCGCACCTTTTTATCGGTGAGGCCGCGTAGGTTCGCGGCAACGGCCGTGGCGCAGGCGCCCGACCCACAGGCCAGCGTGATTCCCGTGCCGCGCTCCCAGACCCGCATCCTGATTTCATTTCGCGCGCGCACTTCGGCAAATTCCACATTGGTACGTTGTGGGAACAACGGGTCGAATTCGACCTTGCGGCCCCATCCGGCGACATCGGTTTCCTCGGCATTTGGCACAAAGAACACCGCATGAGGGTTGCCCATGCCGACAGCGACAGGATCGCCATCGAGTGGCAGATGCTCCACATCCACCGGGCGCGAAAGAGGCACCTCATCCCACATCAGTTGCGGATGACCCATGTTGACCGACACCTCATCGCCCGCACGCCGAGCGATCAAAATCCCGCGTTCGGTGCGAATCGTGACCTCGTCTTTGCCGGTCTCATCCAAGATCAACCGCCCGACACAGCGCGTGGCATTGCCACAGGCACCTGCGCGCGAGCCGTCAGAGTTCCAAAAGTCGAGATCAATATCCGCCATGTCCGACGATCTGATCTCTGCCAGTTGATCAAATCCCACGCCCCGGTTGCGATCGCCAATGGCGCGCGCAAGCTCCGGTGTGACCACAGCAGCGCTGCCCCGAGAATCAAAGATCACGAAGTCATTGCCAAGCCCGTGCATTTTCAGAAAGGGGAGGCGGGAAGGGGGGTGCTCATGTTGCATGTGCGGGCATATAAACCTTGTTCGAAGCTTTTCCAAGAAAATCTCTGATTTCTGCTTGACGCCCCCGCGCTGCAACTGTAGTTCCCCCGGCACAGCCGAAAGGCAAAGAGAGTGGGCCGGTAGCTCAGTTGGTAGAGCAACTGACTTTTAATCAGTAGGTCTCGGGTTCGGATCCCGACCGGCTCACCACTTTCATCATTGAAAGACGACAGTAAGTTTGTCGCTTTCGACAAAAGTTAGGCGCCTATCGACACGTCGGTTGGCGCTTTTGCTTTTCCGGCGTAGCGGTATTGGCTGAAATTTTGAGAGATTCGTAGAGTTCACCATGGCCATCTGCGGAAAGGCTCGCCGTTACTCCGGCCCATTGCCGACCTTCGCGACAGGGGTGGCCGCTGCGATGCGGTTTCCCCAGACCGGCCGTTCGCCGCAGCCTCGAGATCGAGACAGCCGTGGAATTACACTCTGCGGACCTTCGTTTGTGAATCCAGAACTTGGAAAACGGGTGGAAAACGGACAGACGTTGGGTCTAAGGTAAATGACACTTACTGCTATATTGTACGTCAAAAAGGAGCGGATTCTCTGCAGTTCGCTCCTGCCGAGTTCTACGAATTCTCTGTTCTGCTAGGGTTACAGCTATGGACGTTGCCTGGTTCTTCCTCGAGCGCACGCGCTTAATCCGCTTCACCTATGAGCGAGCTGCGAAACCATTCATCGAGATGAAACAGCAGATCGAGGGCGGTTTCCCGCCTTTTGACGATCCGCCTCATTCCGAAGACGCGGAACCTCCCTTCATGGCAGAGTGGAGCGATGCGGAAACGGCCGTTGTGGTTCTCGGGCGCTCTTGCGTCTCCATGCTCTCGGCATCCCTCAAGCTCTACTTCGATACATGGGAGAAGGAGCTGGGTAGGCTCTGTGCGAACAGGGGGAAGTCCAAGGCATGGAGGAAAGGATTTGCCGATGGCTACCTTTCAGAGCTGTGCGATACTCTCAGTATCGATCTAAACGACTGCCCTGCCGATCTGGCCGTAATTGAGCAGGTATTTTTGGCTCGTAACCGGGATCAACATCCAGAGAATATTCACAGCATGAAGGTGACGCATTCTTCGAGCGACCGCGCCAAGCATCCGAACCCGTTCTTCATATCTGAATCAGAGCGCGCAATGTACGTGGAGGGTGAGTTTGGCGATATTAGCTTCATGAGCCCATCCGTGCATGTGGACGCAGAAATGCTGCACCGCGCCATTCTGGACCTGTCGCGGTTTGATGCCGCTCCTTTGATAGCATTTACTGCAACAAAGGA